>MTLC01000074.1_pt1 | contig 114039 bp, 103 predicted proteins | sample 1982451 | NCBI WGS metagenome assembly MTLC01 (sample SAMN05710165, study PRJNA340218) | biofilm metagenome | isolation source: sample SPH anode biofilm adapted to +100 mV | place: USA | collected 2012-02-03
GTTCCTGGAGGGTGGAGAGTATCTCGACCCGTTTGATGGAGTCGATCCCCAGGTCGGCGTCCATCCCCATATCAAGATCGAGCATCTCGACAGGGTAGCCGGTCTTCTCGCTCACAACGGCCAGAAGGGTCTCCGCAACCCGGTTGGCGGGAGCTTGTGGTGGCGCTGCCGGCATGGTGACCGGCGGGCGGACTGCTGCGGAAACAGGTGCCGGGGGGGTCGACGTTTCCACGGCGGGGGTGGGGACGGCAGTCGTCCGGCATGAAGCAAACGGCGCAACCGGGGCGATGTTTCCTCCCCCTGCAAGTATCTGGCGCTGGTTATCCAGGAGCGTCTGAAAGGTCCTGCCCGCTGTTTCCTGTCCCTCCAGGAATCTGCGGTGCAGCATGGCGGTCTCCTCCTGCATCTTCTGCAGCAGTGCCATGCTCTCCCGGGTAACCCGGAGCGATTCGGCGAGCATCCCCTGGGGAACGACCGGGATGGCCGACGGTGCGGCAACGGTCGAAACGGCCGCAGCCGGGGCGGCGGCCTGGGGTGCGGATGAAACTGTTGCTACGGTCGGTTTCGGTGCCACCGGTGGCCGCGCGGGTTTTGGTTGCACGTAGTTGGCGCCGCACAGCGGAATGGTCATGGCCGGCTTCTTCGTCGTGGACGGTGCGGCAGGTCGGTATGCTTCGTCCCAGGCCTTAAGACGGACACCGTAACCGAGGACGGACAGCTGGGCCAGGGTGCGTGCCAGGTCGACCATGCCGGAGCGCTTGCCGGAGGAGGCATCGAGGGCAAGGGCGATGTGATCCTGCTCGCCGAGGATCGCATCTATCAGCCCGGTAAGGCGGGCGCCGGGGCCGACTTCGACGAAGGTACGGATGCCGGCTGCATACATGGCTTCGATTTCCGCGACAAACTCCACCGGTCGTGCCAGTTGGCCGGCGAGGAGCTCTTTTGCCGCTGCCTGATCGGCGGGGTAGGGAGCGCCCGTGGTATTGGCGTAGACCGGCATGTTCCCGGGAGAGAGGTCAAAATCAGCCAGTGCGGCCAGGAAGGGTGTGGCAGCGTCGGCAACCAGGGGGCTATGGAACGCTGCTGCCACCGGCAGCCGCTTGCAGGTGAGCTTGCGGGCGGCAAAAATGGTTGCGGCCCGGTCTATTTCAGCGCTTGAGCCGGACAGAATGGCCTGTGCCGGTGCATTCCTGTTGGCGATGACGAGCTCGAGCTTTTCCTCAGCCAGTATCTGTTCCACTGTTGCCAGTGGAGCGGGAATGGCCAGCATTCCCCCCTTGTCGCCGGAGCCTGCACCCATAAGGCGGCCCCGCAGACGGGAAAGGGCGTGGAGCGCTGTCTCGTCAAGGCGGCCGCCGGCACAGAGGGCGGTCAGTTCTCCGTAACTGTGTCCCGCCACTGCTTCCGCAGTTATCCCGAATGATTCCAGAATCCGCAGGGCGCCGAGGCTCACCGCACCGATGGCGGGCTGGGCGGCTTCGGTGGCACGCAGGGCTTCCTCCTGCCGGTTCCGTGCCGCCGGGTCGAATGCCTGAATGGGGTAGATCAGGTCCGACAGGCGCATGTCGTCCGGAAACATCAGTCCGTCATCCGCCGCGGTCAGGCTGTCGATCATCTGCGGGAAGCTGCAGGCGAGATCCCGGAGCATGCCGGCATACTGTGCACCCTGGCCGGGGAACACCATGCCCAGTTTGCCCGGTTTTGTCCTTGAAAAACAGGCACCGTCGGGTGTATTCCAGCGTTCGGCGGTATTTTTGCGGAGCATTGCCAGGGCGTTTGTGCAGAGCCCTGCAAGGTTTGTCCTGTCCCGCTCGACGACCAGCGCCAGACGGCAGGGGGCGTTGCCGTCGAAGGCGGCCCGCGCCGCGGCGGCCCGGCCCCGGAGCTCGTTCCAGGGGATGTCGGCCGTAATGGTGGCGAGTGCTGTTTCCAGGGCCGGTATGTCGGCACCGGAAAAGGGGATGACCTGGGTGTTGCCGTCCCAGTCGACGGAAACCATCTTTGGCTGGTACTCTTCCAGGACGGTATGGAAATTGGATCCGCCGAAGCCGAAGGCGCTGACCGCACCGCGGCGGGGACCACCGGCCCGGGGTATCCAGGGGCGTTTCTCAGTGTTGATGTAGAAGGGGGTGGGGCCGGAAGTTACTTCATCAAGTGGCTTCTTGACCTTTATGGTTGGGGGGATGACCTTGTGGTGGAGGGCAAGTGCCACTTTGATGAGGCCTGCCGCACCAGCCGCCGCCTTGGTGTGGCCGATCTGGGATTTGACGGTGCCGAGTGCGCACCAGGGCCTGTCCGCTTCGCCGTAGACCTGGCGCAGGGCCTTGACTTCCACCACATCGCCGACCTTGGTGCCGGTCCCGTGCGCCTCGATCAGTTCTATGCTCTCCGGCGTAACATCAGCCTGCCGGTACGCGTTAAGGAGCGCTTTCTTCTGGCCGGCGGCGCTGGGGGCGTAGATCGCATCCCCCTTCCCGTCACTGGAAGAACCGATGCCGCGAATAACCGCATAGATCTTGTCGCCGTCTCGTTCCGCGTCGGCCAACCGCTTGATGACCACGATCCCCAGCCCTTCACCGAGGATGGTGCCGTCGGCGCCTGCGTCGAAAGGTTTGGCGTCGCCCGTAGGGGAGAGGGCGGGGGTCTTGCTGAAGCACATGTACATGAAAATGTCGTTGAAGGTGTCGATCCCGCCGGTGACCACCATGTCTGCCTTGCCGGCATCCAGTTCCATGGAGGCAAGATGCAGGGCGCTCAGCGAGCTGGCACAGGCAGCATCCACAACGCAGTTGGTTCCGCTCAGGTCGTACTGCTTGCTGATCCGTCCCGCAACCACGTTGCCGAGCAGACCGGGGAACGAATTCTCCTGCCAGGAGACATATGAGTCGGAGATGCGCTTTGCCGCGTCTTCGGCCACGGTATCGTCGATACCGGCCTCTTTCATGGCTTTTTTCCAGATGGGATGCCCCAGTCTGGCCCCCAGGGGGATAACCAGTTCGAGGGAACCGGTGACGCCGAGAATGACGCTGACCCGATTCCGGTCGTACTCTTTCTCCGGACCGTAGCCGGCATCTTTCAGTGCCTGCCCCGCGGCGACCAGCCCGAGAAGCTGGGACGTGTCGATCGCCTCCAGGGTGTTCGGAGGGATGTTGAACTCCAAGGGATTGAAGGGAAAAGGAGAGATGAACCCCCCCCGTTGCCCGTAGGTGTGGTCAGCGGTTTTGGGGTCGGGATCGTGGTAGTCAGCCGTACGCCAATGGGTCGAGGGAATATCGGTTATGGCGTCAACCCCTTCACGGATGTTTGCCCAGTAGGTATTCTGATCCTCAGCCCCGGGAAAGAGGCAGCCGATGCCGATAATGGCCAGCGGTGCTGCGCCGGCGGGGATTTCCGGTTTTCCTTCTTCCATGTTCACCTTAGGTACTCCTTGATCTGTGCAAGTTCGAGCGGTTTCGCCCGCAGGGTCCCGGCTGGGAGTTGCAGGCCCTGGCTCCGGAGAAAATTGACGCGGTTGAGAACAGCAGCGCCGTGGAGTATGTTGAGGGCGACAGAGACGGTCGTGCGTCGTTCGGGTTTTTCAAGGCATGAACCGGCAACCCATTCGTTGAAGGCTCCCATGGCAGGGCCGCACCATACCTGGTAATCCATTTTGCGGGACGGTTCGCCATTCTTTGCCCAGTGGGCCGCCTGTCCCAGGTACCAGCGGAAGACAAGGGCCATCCGGTGTTTCGGATCACGGTCACCACGTTCAACCTGGCGCGGGTCGCGATGCAGGAAATAGGCCCTGGTGTCGCGCCATATGTCGTCCAGGGGGGCGTTGAACATGGTCTTTTCCAGTTTTTCACGTTCCGCCACGGGCAAATCTTCCAGGCAGCCGAAACTGCGGTACAGTTCATACAGCCTGGCGGCACGCATGGGGAACATGGTCCCCCGCTTGAGGACCTGTACCGACACTCCCATTTCGAACATATCGGCGGCAGGGGCCATGGTTACGTCTGCCTGGCGGGTTTCGGCAAGCATTTCCCGCACCTGGTGCGAGGTTCCCGATTCTATGCATGCCTGGTGTGCGGAGCCGACCATGATGTAAGCGGCTCCCATGGCAAAGGCGGCGGTTGCTGCTGCCGGGGTGGAAATCCCGCCGGCAAGGCCGACCCGAAGCTTGCAGGCGTAGCCGTGCTGTTGTTCGAGGCGCGCCGCCAGGGAAAGAATGGTGGGGAAAAGGGCGATGGCCGGCCGGTTGTCCGTGTGTCCGCCGGAATCCGCCTCGGCGGTGACGTCCTGTGCCAGGGGAACATGGGCAGCGAGTTCTGCCTGTGCGGGCGTGATATCACCGTTGGCGACAAGTTCCCTGATGAACTGTTCGGGAGCCGGGGAGAAAAACTTTGTTGCCAGTTCTTCCCGTGAAATCTTGGCGATAATCCTGTTCGGGACGACGATGGAGCCGTCAGGGAGGCGGTGGATACCGTGCAGCCGATAGCGGACGAGGGGGAGGGTTAAGGCGAGAAAAGCCGATGCCTCCACGATCCGCACCTTTTTCTGGATGTAAAGGTCAGCCAGGGCCTTTTCCAGTTCCGGTTCGTGGGGGGAATGGATCAGGTTGACCCCGTAGGGGACACCGGTTTTCGCAAGACGGTCAACGGCGGCCTCGACTTCGGCGTAAGGAAGACCGGCAGCACCGAAGAAACCGAGCATCCCGGCGTGTCCCAGTTCTTCCGCCATGGTTGCCGAACTTATCCCCTTTGCCATGGAGCCGCCAAGGTAAGGGTAGCGAATACCGAGGTCGGCACAGAATCCTGCATTTCCCAGGTTTTCGGGCGGGCAGGGTGGGGCATACCCAAGAAGGGGGGGAGTTCCAGGTTGGTCTTCGCCAAGTCCTGCCGTTCCGTCCGTATGTGCGACCACGGCATCATTGCCGGACACCAGGTACACGGGAAGGCGTACCTGGTGAAGTGCCGTCTCAAGCTCCTCAGTCAACACCGGGAGGGATGTGGATGCAGGACGCCACCATCCAAGACCGGTATTCCCGGTGGACCGACATACAGTGCTGCCCCTTTGCTGAAACTGATCCAACGATTTCTCCAGTCTTTACGGCAGTTAAGATGCGGATGTGTTGTGGACCGCCAATGGATGCGGATCTACAGGCGGACAGGATAGGGAGTGGGGAATTGCCCGACATGCGGTTAATCGGTGACTGAACGAGCGGGAGACGTATCACGGACACCGGGTTTAACAGATGATTTTTAGCTGATTTTTTCAATAAAAGCAAGATAAGAACGCATGTATTGCTCTCAAATTGCTCGTGTTGCGGATTGCTATAGCAGGAGAACAGTCTATCCCCTTTACAAAGTGAGGGGGGATACACTATGCTAACGGTCAGATGTTCCACTCTCCCCTATCGAGGTTTTCCGTGTCTCCCCGTATCAGAATACTTCCCGAAAATCTGACAAACAAAATTGCTGCCGGCGAGGTGGTGGAACGTCCCGCGTCGGTTGTCAAGGAACTGGTTGAGAATGCCCTCGATGCCGGTTGCAGCGACCTGGTGGTGGAGATCGAACAGGGTGGGCGCAGGCTTATCAAGGTGAGCGATGACGGTTACGGGATGACCCGGGAGGATGCACTTCTCGCACTGGAGCGGCATGCGACGAGCAAGATCGGGACGGATGCCGATCTGTTCGAGTTGTCCACACTCGGTTTCCGCGGAGAGGCTCTGCCCTCCATAGCTTCGGTTTCACGCTTTACACTCGCCACGCGGGAATCGGAGCAGATCGAAGGGACCGAAATCTATGCCGAGGGTGGACGGATAAAAGAAGTCAAGGCGTGCGGTATGGCAGTCGGGACGGTAATTACCGTGCGCAATCTTTTTTTCAACACGCCGGCGCGCCTTAAATTCATGAAAAGCAGCGAAACCGAGGCCGGTCATGTGGGGGATCTCCTGGCCCGTCTTGCCATTTCCCGCCCCCAGACCCGCTTTACCTATATCGCTGACGGCAGGACCGTTTTCCGGTTGTTGCCGGGGGATCTGCTCCAGAGGGTAATCTCTCTCCTGGGTAGCACTATCGGCAAGGCGCTTTACCCGGTTGACTACGTCGACGGACCGCTTTCTGTTTCCGGACTGATTGCCAGACCTGATTGCAGCAGGTCGGCCGCCTCCCATCTTTATACCTTTATCAACGGCCGCTTCATCCGCGACAAGGTCGTTCAGCATGCCATTCTCCAGTCGTACCGGAATTTTCTCGAGAAGGGGCGCTACCCGGTTGTAGTGCTTTTTATCGGCCTTCCTCCCGGTGAGGTTGATGTCAACGTCCATCCGACAAAGCACGAGGTGCGTTTCCGGGAGCAGGGGAGGGTACATGACGGCATAATGGCGGCGGTTGAGAGTGTGCTCCGCTCTACACCCTGGCTCGGGAAAGGACGTGATTCAGCTTCACCGTTTATGGGAACGTTGCCGGAATCTTCTGCCGGACCGGCACGGGTTGAAGCTGTGCGGGAAGCACTGACCCGTTACCAGCCTCCGCCTCCCCGGCAGGGAACTTTCCCTGTTCCGCCGCCGGTGCAGCGGGAGAGGCCGGATTCTGTCATCCGGACACCGACGCCCGTCCCGGCAGTTGACGACAGTCAACCGTCAACCGCAGTGTCCGGCTATTTTTCTTCTCTCGCCGTTATCGGCCAGTATCATGGCTCCTATATCGTTTGCCAGGACGAAACCGATCTGGTGCTCATCGACCAGCACGCAGCCCACGAACGGGTTGCCTTCGAGCGTCTCAAGGCACAGTTTGCTGCCGGTGGCATCGAGTCGCAGGGGCTCCTCTTTCCTGAGACGCTTGAGTTTTCCTTCCGTGAAGGGGCAGCCCTCGGGGAGAACCGGGAAGGTCTGGCCCGCCTCGGATATGAGCTTGAGGAGTTCGGCGGGACGACATGGCTGCTGAAAGGGGTGCCGCGGATCCTTGCCGGAGGCGACTATCAACGGACGTTACGGGATATCGTGGAAGAGTTGCAAAGCCTCGGGAAGAGCCGCTCCTTCACCGATGTGCTGGAGGACATTCTCGCCCGGATAGCTTGCCACAGTGTGGTACGGGGGGTCCATCCCCTGGGGCGGAGCGAGATTTCGGCGCTTTTTGCCCAGATGGATGCCACCGATTTTTCCAGCAACTGTCCCCATGGCAGGCCGGTCAGCCGCACCCTGTCTCTTGTCGAGATAGAGCGCCTCTTCAAGAGGGGATGACGTGTCCGGTGTGATTGACAAACCAAGGCTGGTAATCGTCCTCGGGCCTACCGCTTCCGGCAAGAGTGACATGGCGGTCGAGCTTGCCCGGCGTTTCGATGGCGAGATCGTCAACGCCGATTCCCTGCAGGTCTATCGCGGTCTGGATATCGGCACCGCCAAACCCACTGCAGAAGTACGGCGGCTGGTTCCCCACCACCTCATCGATAGTGTCGGACCGGATGAACCGTTTTCCGCGGCTCTTTTCCAGGTGGCGGCAGAACAGGCCATCAACGATATCGCCCGGCGCGGTAAACGGGTCTTCGTGGTGGGGGGGACCGGTCTTTATATCAAGGCATTGCTGCAGGGGCTCGTGGATTCGCCGAGCGGGGCGGGGAAAATCCGTCAGGAGCTTGAAGAAATGGCTCGAACTCTGGGCAATGAGGAGATGCTGCGACGCCTTGCGGAAGTCGATCCGGATACGGCAGCGCGGCTTCATCCCAACGACCAGGTGCGGATCATCCGCGCACTTGAGGTTTTCCGGCTGACCGGCCGTCCCATTTCCGCTGACCGTTCTGCCCACGGCTTTGCTGAATCACGGTACAACGTCCTGAAACTTGGCATCCGGGTGGAGAGACAGGAGCTCTACCGACGTATCGACCTCCGGGTGGAGAGGATGCTGGAGGAAGGGTTGGTCGAGGAGGTTCAAACCCTTCTGTCGCAAGGCTACCACCCCGGCCTGAAGTCTCTCCGCTCAATCGGCTACAAGGAGATCTGCGCGTACCTTGCGGGAGAATATGACCTCGCTGAGGCGACACGTCTGATCAAGCGTGACACCAGGCATTACTCAAAACGCCAGTTGACCTGGTTCGAGAGGGACAGTGAAATTAATTGGGTTGATTATCCCGATTCTTTTGCTACTATCTGTAACCATGTGATGGAATTTTATGGATAAAAGGAGAGGAAGATGGCCAAAGCACCGTTCAATATCCAGGACCAGTATCTGAACCAGTCGCGCAAGGAGCGGGTAAAGGTTGTCGTGCAGCTCATGTCAGGCGACAAAATGGAAGGGTACATCAAGTCATTCGACAACTTCTCCGTGCTTATGGAAATACACGGCGACATACTTATCTACAAGCATGCAATTTCCTCTATAACCTCGGCGGACGGCACTTTCAAGCTTCATCAGTAACGTTCGCCTATTCACGGCATCGTCGGTAGGGGCGTTCCCGCAAGGGCGCCCCTATCTGCATTTTGCACCGGGACATCTATTCTATCTATGACATACAAGAATCTTTCCCCTCCCCTTGCCGGACTGGTCATTGAGAGCGTTCTTACCGACAGCATCGCCGCCGAACTTGAGATCGAAGCCGGCGACCGCCTGCTGGCAATCAATGGCAAACCGGTACGGGATATCATCGATTACACCTATCTCTCGTCAGAGAACGAATTGACGCTGGACATTGTAAAAATGAACGGCGAAGAATGGGAAATGGAGGTGGAGCGTGGCGAGGGTGAATCCCTCGGCCTTACCTTTCCCTCTCCCGAACCGAAACGGTGCGGCAACAAATGCGTTTTCTGCTTCGTTCACCAGCTCCCCCGCGGCATGCGCTCCCCCCTGTATGTGAAGGACGAGGACTACCGCCTCTCCTTTTTATACGGAAACTATGTCACCCTTGCCAACATAACGGCTTCCGATATCGCGCGTATCAAGGAGCAGCGGCTCTCTCCGCTCTACATTTCAGTGCATGCGACCGACCCGGCTGTGCGGGAGCGCCTGCTCGGCAAGACTGATATCCGGCCCCTTCTTCCGCTCATGGAAGAGCTGGCGTGCTCCGGTATCACCATGCATGCCCAGGTGGTCCTCTGTCCTGGGCTCAATGACGGTGCCGTGCTAGAACGGACGGTGGCGGATATGGTCGCTCTCCATCCACGGGTCGCTTCCCTGGCGGTGGTCCCCGTGGGGTTGACACGGCACCGCAAGGGGCTTCCCCTGCTTGAACCGGTTACCCCCGGATATGCGACCGGATTTATACTGTCCTGGCAGGAGCGTGCCCGGGATATTGCCGACCGTCTGGGGGAGCCTTTCCTGTTTCTGGCAGATGAGTTCTATATCAAGGCCGGTTTGGAATTCCCCTCACTGGAGTCCTATGGCGACCTGCCGCAGCTTGAAAACGGGGTGGGAATGATCCCTCTGTTCCTGGTGGAGGCGGACGAAGTGCTGGCTGCCGCCGAACCATGCCCGCCACGCACCGTGACGGTGGTGACAGGGGAATCTGCCTATTCCTATCTGTCAGATTTTCTTGTTGCACTCGGGGAAATTACGAGGGTTACGTTCCGGATAGTCGCAGTTCGGAACAGGCTGTTCGGAGAGAGCGTTACGGTTGCCGGGCTGGTGGCTGGACGGGACATTCAGTCGGCCCTGGCAGGGCGGGAGCTGGGAGATCTGGTGCTTATCCCTGACGTGATGATCAAGGAAGGGGAGGGGGTATTCCTCGATGATCTCACCATTGCCGAACTGGAAGAGTCGCTCCATGTTCGGACGGTCGAGGTTGAATCCACTCCTTCCGGTATCTATGGCAGTGTGAGTAGGCTGTAAAATCGATAGTACGGGATAGAAAAAAGGCGGGGCTTCGCGGCCCCGCCTTTTTTCACTCTTAACAACAGTGTTATCTCACATCTTGTGGCATTTTTCGCAGTTTTCCTTGACGGTGAAGGCATCCTTGCTGTTGTGGCAGGCACCACAGGATGCACCACTTTCCATCTGGGACATTGTGTTGTGTTTGATACCCGCCTTGAAGGGGAATACCTTGGTGTGGCAGTCGGCGCACTTGTACATGCCGGTGTGGATTTCGTGACTGAATTTCGCTTCACCGGCATCGGTCTTGAAGGTAACCGTGCCGGGCTTGAAGTTGTTGTGGCACTTGTCGCAGCTGCCGGCGGAAGTGAACGCATCCTTGCCGTTATGGCAGGCGCCGCATGATTTCCCCTTGTCCATATCCGCCATGGTGTTGTGCACGGCACCGGCCTTGTAGGGGAACACCTTGGTGTGGCAATCCTTGCAGCTGTACATGCCGGTATGAATTTCGTGGCTGAAAGTTACGTCGGAGATTCCCTTTACCTTGAAGTTGATGTTCTTCGGTTTCATTCCGCGATGGCAGTTCCCGCAGTTTCCTGCCACGGTGAAAGCCTTTTTCCCGTTATGACAGGCGCCACAGGTCATCCCTTTTTCCATCTGGGCCATCGTGACGTGCTTTTCCTTGCCGGTTATCACCTTGCCGTTGTGGCAACTTTTGCACTTGCCGCCGGTCTTGGTTATGTGTACATCATGGCTGAATGTAACATCACCAAAACCTTTTACCTGGTAGTTGACGTTTCTGGGTTTACCTTTATGGCAGCGGGTACAATCTTTTTCATCGGCGACGCTAAAGGCCTTAATTCCGGAATGGCAGGCACCGCACGACTTTGTCTTTTCCATTTCCGCCATGGTGAAGCGCTTGTGCTGCTTTAAATTGTAAATGGCATTGTGACAAATCCGGCAATTGTTGCTATATTTACGGAGATGGACATCATGGCTGAACACTACCGGTTCGGCGTTGTTGAAGCGGAAGAGTATATCCTTGGTTTCCTTGGCATGGGCCATGACGGTCAGAAGGAGGGTGGAAAAAACTGCAAGCATGGTGAAACGCAACTTCATGGCATTCTCCTTAACAGGTTTAAATTGGTGAGTGGGGCAGATACAGGCGAAACATTGTACATATACAGTGCAAATTCGTCAATTCAAATATCATGCTGAATCTAGTAGTGGAGCAGGGTTAGGGTGGTAAAATATACATATGACGAAAGGGACGACAATGATACTCAGGATGATCTGCTTTTGTATCGTGGTTGCCATGGGGGCAGCGGGACCTTTGTGGGCGGAAACCTACGAATGGACAGACAACAAGGGGGTGGTCAGTTTTACGGACGACCTTGACAAGATTCCTGCAATATACAGGAATAAGGCCAAGAAGCGTGAATCCATCCGGAGTGAACAGGGGGAAATATCTGATTCCGCTCCTGCTGCGAAGCAGCGTGAGAACTCCTCTTTACCTGCTCCGGCGAATCCCGGAGACCATGATGAGGGGTGGTGGCGAAGGAAATTCGCATCATTGCGCGCCGAAATCAAGTCACTTGAGAGCACCCTGGCCGATGATCAGGAAAAGTTGGTGCAACTGAAACGCAAACGCGTCATCTATCAGCGGACAAGGGATCGAATCGCTTATAATGAAATGGATGCGAAGATCGAGGATGATGAGGCAAAGCTGAAAGAAGCAGAGGACAGGTTGAATGCTCTCGATAAAGAGGCTGACAGGTCCAGTGTCCCCCAGCAATGGAGACAGTGAGATACGTCGGTTTGTCGCGGAGGGGCAGAGGGGATACGATCAGGGCTTGGTCTTCTGCTCCAGTTGGAGGTCCATGTGTTTCAGTTGTTCCATGGTCTGGCGCAGTTCCTTGTTCTCCTTGGCAAGAGACTGGTTTTCCTTGGTAAGCTGTTGGTTGCTGGCCCTCAGATTCCGGTTCTGATGGCGTTGTTCGTTGGCAGCGTTAACCAGGTCCAGAAGCTGGGCGGACTGAGTCGCCCACGGACTTTTGGGGTACTCCTTGTGGAGGCGTTCAAGGGTCTGCTGGCTCTGCAGGTAATCTTTGTCGCCGGCTGCTTTGAGCTGCAACAGGCTTAGACGGAAAAGTGCCTCATCCGTAACCCCTGCCACCCCTCTCTCTGCGCTGAGTTCCGCCAGGGTATTTGCGGCTGCGACTACGTTCCCTTTTTCAATCTGGCTGACGGCAGCTGAAAGTTTGCGTTGCTGGCTGAAATGTTCGATAAACACAAAACCGCTGTTTTGCGACGTGGCGCACCCGGTTGTCATCAAAGCTAATATGGCTGCAAGAGCAAGTTTTTTCATCGTTTGTGCCTGCGCCGGTTCATCAGAAAGTTGCTCCCCGGCTGTCCCTTCACATAATCCTTCATTTCCGCGGCGGCCCTGGCAATATCAACCGCCGACTCGTACTCACCCTGCCCACAGATGGTAACAGCGATAGAAATGGTCATGATCGGGAATACGCGCGGCATGCCATAGCGGTCTACCGCCTCGATCGCACCCTTCTCCAGGTCTTTTGCGTCGTAATAGTTGACGATCGACTTGTCGAATTGCTCGATGATCGCCTTGCAGACTCCGGCGGCCTCTTCAGTGGACACAACCATCACGAAGTCGTCACCTCCCACATGGCCGACAAACGCATCCTGCCCGGCGTGTTGTCGAACAGCCTCATGAATGATCTCTCCCGTGGTTTTGATCAGCTCACTTGCCTTTATATAACCGTAATGATCGTTATAGGCCTTCAGGTTGTCCAGGTCGGCATAGCAGACGGCAAATGGCTCAGCCTCTTGAAGACGACGGGTAAGGACGCGCTCGATGGCTATATTCCCCGGTAATCTGGTGAGGGGGCTGGCATCGAGATTCAGCTGTTCCGATATCTTGAGGCGAGAGGCCATTTTGATGAAATCGCCGGCAAGGTCGCCAATCTCATCACCTGTCGGAATCCGGGGATCGAAGTCAAAATCTCCTTCTGCAATGCGGTGTGTGGCCTTTTTAAGTTTGGTAAACGCCCTGGATATTTTATAGGTGACAAGGGTTGACACGATGATCGCCAACAGAAACCCGATGAAGGTGAGAATCAACGTCCATCGAACTGTCTTCCCCTGTTTTTGGTCTGCAGCTTCCAGTTTGGTGCTGAGCTGGACCTGCCGGTTGGCGGCACTGGCATCAATGGCGCTGACAACCTGGTCTGCCGCATTATTGAGAGGTTCAACGCTGTCCCTGTCGCCTGCAAGCAATTTCTCCGCAAGACGTTGAAAGCTGGCATAACGTTCTATCACCGGTTTCAGTTCGTCGGGTGACTGGGTCGGTGCAACATTCAAAAGCAAGTGCTGGAATTCGTCGGCCCGTTGGCGGTAAAGCTGATTGAATTCGGGGCTCTTGAGTATCACCCCTTTGACAGCAGCCCGCTGCTGAGCCAGAACTGATTCCCGAAGCTTGATGGTGGTGTTTATGAAGACCAGGTCGTTCTTGGCAATATCACGGGCGGTTGTATTGAGGGAATAGAGTCCCATGACCGAATAAACCAGTGCCGCCATGGTAAAAAATGCAATGGCGGCATATCCGGCAACGAGTTTTTGGACCAGGGTAAATCTCATGGTTCAGGGCCGAGAGGTACTGCCTGAAGGTGTGATATGCAATAAATCTCCATTCCCGCATTGTAGTGCAGTGACTGAGTTTAGTCAACCTTCAGGAAAGCTGCCATGTTTCCCCTCCGGATGTTGAGTTCTTCGCACGTGGAGCCTTGAATTGCGGTTGCTACCGTCCCAAAGCTGTGGTATAAACAGGTGCGATTCCAACAGTTGGAGATTTCTTATGACCGGTCTGGACAGGATTGTTGAAAACGCTCTGCAGGAGGACATCCATACCGGCGACATCACGACACTCGCTGTCGTGCCGGAACCCCGACCCGCCCGTGCCCGTCTCATTGCCAAGGAGCCGATGGTTCTGGCCGGTATCGATGTTGCGGCGCGGGTATTCCATCTGCTCGACAGTGCCGTGAACTTTTCCCCTGCATTTCGTGACGGGGACCGTCTCCAGTCGGGAGATGTCCTTGCTGAAGTTGAGGGCGATGCAGCCATTCTTCTTCAAGGGGAGCGGGTTGCCCTCAATCTGCTTCAGAGGATGAGCGGGGTGGCGACCCTTACCGCCCGTTATGTCGCAGCTGTGGAGGGGACCAGGGCCCGGGTCGTGGATACCCGCAAGACTACGCCGGGACTCAGGATGCTCGATAAGTATGCTGTCAGGGTTGGGGGGGGGGTCAACCACCGAACCGGACTCTATGACGGGGTGCTCATCAAGGAGAACCATATAGCTGCGGCCGGCGGGATATCCGAAGCTGTCCGTCGAGCCCGCGCCTATATCCCCCATACCATGAAAATCGAGGTTGAGACGGAGTCTCTGGCACAGGTGGGCGAAGCACTGGCGGCGCAGGCAGATATCATCATGCTCGACAATATGGAACTTGATTCCATGGCGGAGGCGGTGCGTCTCATTGCCGGCAGGGCTCTGGTGGAGGCTTCCGGAGGTGTCAATCTCGAGACCATCCGTGCCATTGCCGGCACCGGTGTCGACATCATATCCATTGGCGCCCTGACCCACTCGGCACGGGCCATGGATATTTCCATGCTGCTGGAGGGAGCGTGAAGGAGGGTTTTCTCCGGCATGCAGTCACAGATGGAACGACCATCGATCAGCACATTCTGGAGATATTCAGGGCTACTCCCGGCGAGGTCGTGTCGGGGGAGGAGTTGAGCAGCAAACTCAAAATTTCACGTACGGCGGTATGGAAGCATATCAGGAACCTCAAGACGCTTGGTTACCGTATCGAATCCGTACCGTCCGTCGGATACCGGCTTGTTGCCGCGCCTGATCTTCTTTTGCCTGAGGAGATCTCAGCCGGCCTTGTGACGGAGCGAATCGGTCGGCAGATCGTTGCATTTAACGAGACTGCCTCCACCAACGAAACTGCTTTCAAGATGGCCGAAGAGGGGGCGCCGGAAGGGACGGTTGTTATTGCCGAGTCCCAGAGTCGGGGGAAGGGGCGGATGGGGCGGCGCTGGGAATCACCGTCGGGTGTGAACCTCTACTGTTCCATCATTCTCCGTCCTCCCATCCTGCCATTGCAGGCGGTGCAGATGACCTTCCTCTCAGCCGTTGCCGTGGCCAGGGGCGTTGAGGAGACCACACGGCTTTCGCCCACCATCAAATGGCCCAACGACGTGCTGCTTTCAGGGCGCAAGGTAGCGGGACTCCTCAACGAGATGGGGGCCGAAACGGAGAAGGTTAATTTCATTATTCTCGGCATCGGCGTCAACATCAATATGGAGCAGAACCAGTTTCCTGCCGACCTGCGTCATCCTGCAACGTCCCTCCGCATCGAGTCCGGCAGGCCTGTTGATCGGGTTGATTTTGCCCGTGTCCTTCTCCGCGAACTGGACACGCTGTATGCCTCCTACCTTGCCGGGGGATATGGTGCGGTAAGGGATGAATGGCTTGCCCGCTGCGCAATGATCGGCCGCCGGGTGCATGTCGACTATCGGGACAGTGCCGTCGCCGGCTTGGCAACCGGCATCGACGAGTATGGGGCACTTCTTCTCACCCTCGATGACGGCCGTGTGGAGCGTGTCCTTGCCGGTGACGTGAAGCTCGCCTGAACGATTTGATGCGCGCATATGCTAAGAACAGTGAGGTACATGCAAGGTGCTTCTGGTAATCGACGTAGGCAACAGCAATATCGTGCTCGGTATCTACGATGGAGAACAGCTTCTCAAGGACTGGCGCGTTTCAACAGACAAATCTAAAACTGCCGATGAGTACGGTATCCTGGTCCACGAGCTGTTCCGTCTGGCCGGTATTTCCTTCAGCGATATAAAGGATATCATCATATCTTCGGTCGTACCGACTCTTACCGGCGTCCTGGAAAGACTCGCCGTCGGATATTTCGGGTTCCGTCCCTATGTCGTCGGCCCCGGCATAAAAACGGGGATGCCGATTCATTACGACAACCCGAAGGAAGTGGGAGCCGATCGCATCGTCAATGCCGTGGCCGGTTATGAAAAGCACAGAACCGCCCTGATCATCGTCGATTTCGGTACGGCGACAACCTTTGATTATGTGAACAGAAAAGGGGAATACTGTGGCGGTGTCATTGCCCCCGGTCTCGTGATCTCCATGGAAGCCCTGTTCCAGAAGGCAAGCAAGTTGCCCCGGGTAGAGATACTCAAACCCGCATCCATCATCGCAAAGAATACGGTAAATTCCATGCAGGCAGGCATTTTCTACGGCTATGTCGGACTTGTCGACGAGATCGTCGGGAGAATCAAGGCAGAAAGCCGTGATGACCCCCGGGTTCTGGCCACGGGAGGCCTTGCCGGCCTGATTGCTCCAGAATCCAAGACTATAGAAGAGGTGGACGAATATCTGACACTCGAAGGCCTGCGTATCCTGTATCAACGTAACCATGATAATTAACGGCAGGTCGTTTGTCAGCCTGCTTTCAATTCAAGGGGGGCATTATGGGAAAGTATGATACGTCTAAGCTGAGAAATCTTGGCATCATTGCCCACGGTGGAGCCGGCAAGACCACTCTGTCCGAGGCCATCCTGTTCGATACGGGAATGATCGACCGTCTCGGCCGGGTTGATGACGGTACCTCCACCATGGATTTTGAGCCGGAAGAAATCAAGCGGAAGATATCCATTACCTCCTCCCTTGACCATTGTGAATGGAACGGACATTCTATCCACCTGGTGGACACCCCCGGCTATGGCAACTTCATAGCCGATACCCGCGCCTGCATGCGTGCCCTCGACTGCGCAGTCGTCATCCTGTCCGCTATCTCCGGCGTCAAGGCCCAGACTGAAGAGATATGGCAGTGGGCCAACGATTTTGAAATTCCCCGGATAGCCTTCGTCAACAAGATGGACAGGGAGCGTGCCAATTTTCTGCGTGCCATCGACGACATGGAAAAGGCGCTCGGAGCCCGCGGCGTGGCGATACAGATCCCCATGGGGAGCGAAGAGAATTTTGAAGGGGTCATTGACCTCGTAAGGATGAAGGCATATCGCTATTCGAAGGATCAGTCGGGGAAATTTACCGAGGAGCCGGTTCCATCGGAATACCTGGCAGATGCGGAGAGATTGCGTGAGCAGATGGTCGAGACGGTTGCCGAAGCCTACGATGCCCTGACCGAGAAGTTCCTGGAGACCGGCGAACTGACCGAAGATGAGATTCTGGACGGATTGCGGGTCGGTACCATGCGCAATACCTTTACGGCCGTTTTGTGCGGTTCAGCCGCCATGAACATCGGTGTTCCCCACCTGTTGGATGCCATCTGCTCCTATCTTCCGTCACCCCATGACCGCACCAAGGCAGTCGGCAGCCATCCCAAGAGCGGTGATGTCATAGAGCGGGCTCCCGACGAGTCCGAGCCGTTTTCCGCCCTGGTGTTCAAGACCACGTCCGATCCCTATACGGGGAAAATCACCATCTTCCGCGTCTATTCCGGTGTGCTCAACTCGGATTCCACCGTTTACAACTCGTCCCGGGACACACAGGAGAGGATTGGCCAGATCTACGAGCTGGAAGGAAAGAAGCAGAAACCGATCAAACAGGCGGTAGCCGGTGATATCGTTGCGGTGGCCAAGCTCAAGGATACCGTGACAGGCGATACCCTCTGCGATGAGGCAAAACCCATCGTTTATGAACCGGCAAAGCTTCTGCAACCGGTCATTTCCTATGCTATCGAGCCGAAAACCAAGAACGACGAGGACAAAATCCATTCGGCGCTCCACAAGATGATTGAGGAAGAACCGACCCTGGAATCCCACCGCGATACCCAGACCAAGGAACTTATCATTTCCGGCATGGGGCAGGTACATCTGGAAGTCATCGTGGAGAAAATGAAGCGCAAGTTCGGTGTGGAGGTCCTCCTCAAAACGCCGAAAGTCCCCTATCTCGAAACCATCCGCGGCACGGCGAAGGTCCAGGGGAAATACAAGAAGCAGTCAGGAGGGCGTGGCCAGTATGGAGATTGCTGGATAGAGATGTCACCCCAGCCGCGCGGAGAGGGATATCTCTTCGAGGACAAGATTGTCGGTGGCGTTGTCCCCCGTCAGTACATCCCCGCTGTTGACAAGGGTATTCAGGAGGCGTCCCAGGAAGGATTTCTCGCCGGATATCCAGTTGTCGATTTCAAGGTTGCGCTTTATGATGGTTCGTTCCACACGGTGGATTCTTCGGAGATGGCATTCAAAGTCGCGGGGTCCATGGCGTTCAAGAAGGCGATGGAGATCTGCAAGCCGGTGCTCCTTGAACCGATCGTGAATATGAAGATCAGTGTCCCCGACGAAAGCATGGGGGATGTCATCGGTGACCTCAATTCGCGGCGCGGCAAAGTGGTCGGCGTTGAACCCAAAGCAAACTCCCAGATCATCAGGGCGGTTGTGCCCATGTCGGAAGTGCTTGCCTATTCGAACGACCTCAAGTCCATGACAAGCGACCGTGGTCTCTTCACCACAGAGTTTTCACACTACGAAGAAGTGCCGAGCCATATGGCTCAGAAGGTCATTGCGGAAGCTGCCGCGGCCAATAAGAACAATCATCAGTAAACTTTATCAAATGCCAGGAGGATTGCTACATGTTCGGTTTCGGTAAGTCGTCTGAGGACGGGGAAAACATCAACAACGAAAAGGGGAGTTCCCAGCAGATATTGCTGTTGGTGTTGGTCCTGCTGCTGGCGGTGTTCGGTTACCTCTATTTCTTTACCGGCATCATCAAGCCGCGGCAACAGGCGCCTGCTCCTCAGCCTGCCCAGGTTAAGCAGCCGATTCCGGCGCGGCCCGCCGATGGAGGTGGAGCGGCGCCTGCTACTGGCGGTACGGCCACACCTGCCACGCAAAATTCCGGCGCAGCCGCAACGGCCAAACCTGCCGTTCCTGTAACCGCCCCTTCTGCCACAACTTCCGGAGCTAAACCTGCGGCAACTCCCGCACCACCAGCAGCCTCTGCGGTTAAGCCAGCCGTCGCTCCTCCTGCACCGGCTGCTAAGCCCGCACCTGCCAAGGCTGCAAAACCGGCAACCCCTGCGACTGCGGCTCCTGCTGCCAAACCAGCGCCACCGACGAAAACGGCAACTGCTGTTCCGGTGAAACCTGCTCCGTCGAAAGCTGCTGATGCCGGGAAAGCAACCGCCAAAGCTGACGGAAAGACTTCCAAGACGACGATAAAAAAACATGCTGCCGGCGCCTATACACTGGTGATCGGCGAATATGTCGGAGAGAAATCGGCTGTATCAGTACAGGCGAAGTTGAAAAAACTCGGCATCAGGCCAGTTACGAGGACGAAGGCACTTCGGTCAGAGCCTATGAATCGCCTGTATCTCGGGTCATTCGAAAGTCATCAGTCTGCAGACGCAGCATTGGACGATCTTAAAAAGTTCACGCCAGACGGTTTCCTGCTTCAGGAAAACGGAAAGTATGCGGTCTATGCCGGCTCCTACTTCAATGAAGCGAAGGCCGCCATCGAACAGGACCGTCTTTATGAAAAGGGGTTTAAGCTTGTAATGAAAAAGACCAAGGCTCCGGTCCATGTCGTACGTCTTACTGCGGGCAGATACGACGGCAAGAAATCTGCAGGCAGAGATATTGCCAGCCTGAAGAAACAGGGGATTTCTCCCCACCTGGTCAAGGTTGGGAAGTAGGAGAGACATACTTGATTGACACGGTGATACTCAATGTCTCTCCGGTCGCTGCAGCCTATGCTGCAACGGACGTCTCCAGGAAGGACAGGTTGCGGGTTGCACGATGCGAAATGCCTCTCGCCGCAGCTGACCAGGTCAACCTCCTTCTCTTCCTGAGTTACGACCAGGATGAGCAGATCTGCAGTGAGGCCATCAAAAGCCTGCGGCAGATACCCGAATCGGTGGCCGTGGAAATTGCCGATTCCTCAGAAACTTCGGCGAAAGTGATAGAGTTGCTGGCGCGGCTATTTCATGACAATCAGGACCTGGCGACACGTCTTGTTGTCCATCCACGGATCGATATGCAGACCATGTTCTTTCTTGCGCAGAAGGGAGTCGCTGGCGCAGCTGCGGCACTCAAGGAGATGGAACCTGAAGATGAAGCCGAGTTGGAAGAGGTAGAAACTGAAGAGGTAGAAACCGAGGGTGAAGAGGAACCGGAGCCTGAGGATGAGGAGTTTCAATCCAAGTACCAGATGGCACAGTCGATGGGTGTTTCGGAGAAGATCAAGATGGCTTTGACTGGAGACAAGGAGTGGCGCTCCATACTTGTCAAGGATCCGAACAAACTGGTATGTGGTTCGGTTATCAAGAATCCACGCATTTCAGACGGGGAGATACTCAACCTTGTCAAGGCTGGCGTACAGAGCGACGAGATCATGCGGCTCATCTGTGCCAACAAGGAATGGACAAAAAATTACCAGATTCGCAAGGCCCTGGCGGAAAACAACAAGACACCCCTTCCCAATGCACTTCGCTACATATCGACTCTTACCGAGAAGGACCTGGCTACCCTTGCAAAGAGCAAGAACGTTTCGAATGTAATCTCGACGCAGGCACGCCGTATCCTGCTCCAGGTGCAAAAACATAGATAGGGGGAAGAACCCATGGCACTGGTAAACCACGCCAAAAAAGAAATCAACGCCAAGATTGTCTATTTCGGGGCCGCACAGGCCGGAAAGGCGACGAATCTCAGTTTTATCTTCAAAAAACTGAAACCCGACTTCCGTGGTCAGTTCAAGAGCATGAATGTGCAGGAATGCAGGATGCTCTTTTTCGATTTTCTCCCGTCAGGGCAGGGAAAACTTGGTGACTATACGGTCAGATTTCATGTCTATACCGTTCAGGGTGATGTGCCCCAGGATTCTACCTGGAAGATGGTCCTCAAAGGGGTTGACGGCGTTATTTTCGTCGCCGACGCATCGCCTGCGCGGCAGGCTGAGAACCAGGCTGCCGTGGATAGGCTCCGCAACTGTTTACGTGGCCACGGATTATCGCTGGATGAGCTGCCTCTCGTTGTTCAGTCCAACAAGAACGACCGGGTGGATGCCCTGTCGCTTCAAGAGTTGCAGCAATCCCTCGGGCTTGTGGGATTGTCTACTATGCCGGCGTCAGCTGCCAGCGGAGAAGGAGTGCTGGAATGCCTCTTTACCCTGGTAAAACAGGTATTGAAGCGGCTACGGGAGAGCGGCCTGGATCTGCCCGACGAGACTGCAGAGAGCCAGACGGTCAGCGAGAATGAACCGGTTGCAGCAGGCACGCAACCTCCCTCATCGACGGTAGCAGCCCTGCCTCCCGTTGAATCTGCCCCAACAACGTCTGGCCAGGCTATGGCCGAAAATGCCGCACCTTCCGTTGAGATTCTTGAGGGAGTCTGTCTTGCTGAGGATGGTCGATTGCAGATACCCCTTTCCATCAGTCGCGGGGGGATATCCCATCGAATGACCCTCAACCTTGCCATTTCGCTGGAATACAAACGGTAGTTACGGTGGCAATGGTGGAGAACTCTGATGCACATTGACTTCAGCCTGGACCTTCTGCTGAGATTGTTGCTCGCCTGTCTGTTCGGGGGGCTCATCGGACTTGAGCGGGAAGTTCACGGACGTCCGGCAGGTTTTCGTACCCATCTGCTCGTTTCGCTCGGTTCCTGCCTTTTTGTCCTGACGTCGATCCATTTCTACCAGCAATATGGGAATCCTGGTTCCTCTGGCCCGACGGGAGTGGATCCGGCCAGGATCGCAGCGCAAGTGGTTACGGGGATCGGCTTTCTCGGCGCAGGCGCGATAATAAGGGAAAAGGCCTCCATTCGTGGTCTGACGACGGCTGCCTGCCTCTGGCTGGCAGCGGCATTGGGGGTCGCCTGTGGTGCCGGACTCTACGTGATGGCAACGGTGGTTACCCTGATTGCGATCCTGAGTCTTCTCCTCCTTAAAAAGGTGGAAGGTCGTTTGCAACGGGATACCTACGTTTCGTTAAGGGTTTTGAGCAGTGACCTGACGGGGCAGCTCGATATATTCGAGGAAATGATCTCGGCCTGTCAGATGCAGGTTGTGAACATGAGTCTTGATAAGGATGTGGAAAAGCAGCTGGTGTCCTACGAGTTCTATGTCAAATTCAGCACGCGTGAGCTTGCCTGCAGCCTGGTAGACGAGCTGGGTGCAGTTGCCGGCGTCAAAAGGGTGAGAATTGATTGATTTTGCCGCTTCTCCACTCTGAAAACGCGGATCGGAACCGGTGATCTTCGTCGTCGCCTCCGCTCAGGAGCGCTTCTTCGGTATGGGGATGAACATCCTCACCCCCCTTTGATACCCGCGATAGTTATCTCCGAACATTTCAATCAGTCTCCGCTCTTCCATTATCGCACCGCAAAGAAAATACAGCGCTGAAAGCAGAGTCAGGACCAACCAGCGAACGGTCATGGTCGGTGTGAACAGCAGGAACAGCATTGCCAGCAGGTACTGGGGATGTCGCACCCTTCCGTAACATCCGTTGGTTATCAGGATGGGGGCAATGAGCTTGCTGCGCAACTGCCTGAACCCCAGAAAGTCTCCAACACCGGTTTGCGCCGCACAGACGCAAAGCAGGATCAACATCACCCCCTGGCCGATAAATCCTAGTGGCCGTGTGGTTTCAGGAAGTTGGTAAAGGATCGGAGAGTCATGGTAGGCATTCATGACCCAACCAAAGGTAACCAGTGCCAAAATGTTATACAAAAGCCGATAAGAGCTTGCCAGGGAGCCCATCCGGGATTTCAGGAATTCCTGGACATGCTGTATTGCGAGGAATGAGTGGAGTGTCGCAAACAGAATGAATCTGACTATGAACTCAAACAGGTCATACATGCGGTGCTCCTGGAAAAAGCGTTTGGGAAATCTCAGCGGATACGGATGGAGCGTATGGTTGTAGAAATTAGCCCCTTGTCTGGGGAAAGATTACATGCTACCATCCTGCGACTCAAAGTCGAAGGAGGAAGTGGATGGCAATAATCACTATATCCCGGGAAATGGGCACCGGCGCCTACCAGATTGCGAAAGAGGTAGCCAAAAAACTCAAGTATACGCTGGTGGATGGGGCGAAAGTCGCCGAACTGGCGCCAAAGTACGGTCTGACTGCCGAAATCATCGAAAGGATCGATGAGAAGCCCCCTTCATACAATACTGCAGAAGACCGCCTCCAGGCGGCCCATCTCACTACCATGGAACTCATTTTCCTGGAGAAGGCCAAAAAGGGGAACGTCATTCTCTATGGGCGGGGAGGGCAGGATCTGCTCAAGGAGATACGGAGCATACTCAGGGTCCGCTTCATAGCCCCCTTTGACGAGCGGGTGGAAATGTTTGCCGAGCGGGAATGGATTGACCCGGATCTGGCCAGTGATCTGATCAGGAAAAACGACCACCAGCGGGGCGGTTATCTCCATTTCTATTATAACCGGGACTGGAATGATCCCCTCGGCTATGATCTCATTTTCAATACCTCGCGTCTTTCTCCTGCTTCAATGGTCGAGAGTATCGTAACGGCCGCAAAAGATCCACGGTTTAAAGACGCTGAAGTGGAGGCGTTGGAACTACTTGAGGATATCATACTCAGCAAGCGGGTCGAAACGGAGTTGCTCAAGTCGGACAAGGTCAAAAACCTCCACTTCAAAATTACGTCTCAGGATGGAGTTATAGCCCTTACCGGCCACGTGCATGATGATACGGAGAAGAACCATGCCATCAGGATCGTCGGCAGGATCAAGGGGGTCCTGAAGGTCGTGGATAATCTGCAGATAATGAATTTCAAACCCTACAAAGAGCAATAACGGGTGGTGTGTGAGGATGTAAAAGGGCCCCCCGACGGGCCCTTTTTTTTTACCCGCGGGGGAAACCTGCCGGCTCTATCCGCTCTCTTTCTTTCTGTCAGACAGTCGTGTCTTCAACCCGGTAACCAGGCGGTAGGCTACTGCCAATCCTCCCCGTCCGCTTCCCATCTCCACGTCATCCTCGAATCCGTGAAAGTCCGAGCCGCCTGTCATTATCAGACCCAGTTCGTCTGCCAGGGACTCGAGGAAAATTATCGTGTCTTCGAAACAAGAGTTACTGAATACTTCCAGACCATCAAGCCCCATGGATGCCAATTCACGCACCAGTCCGCCGAGGCGCATCCGGTCGGGTGTGATGGTCGGCGGATGGGCAAGGACCGCAATGCCGCCAATACGGTGTATTTCAGCCAGCGCTTCGGCCATGGGGAAATATCGTTTGGGGACATTACAGGGGATGAGATACTGAACAAACGCATCCTGCATGTCGTGGGCGTATCCCCTGGCAATGAGTGCCATGGCGATATGGGGGCGACCGAGGGCTCCTGCCGCAGAACGCGCTATCTCTTCATAGTCAATACTTCTCCTGCCCTGGCGTGCAAGCCGATTGTTGATACGTGTTACGATGGCCCGCCCGCGATCATCCCGCCGCTTGCGGAATTCCGCCAGTTTCTCCCGGAATGCCGGGTCCCGGTGGTCGATACAGAATCCCAGCAGGTGTATATCCTGGAAACGCTGGTATTCGACCGAAAGTTCGACGGCGGAGATTACTTCCAGATCGAATCCATCTGCAGCGGCAAGTGCTTCATCGATGCCGTCAACGCTGTCGTGGTCGGCGATGGCAATGGCCCTGAGCCCTTTTTGGACGGCCATTGCCACAAGTGCCGTCGGGGTATGGACCCCATCCGAATGGACCGAATGGAGATGCATGTCTATGTACTGTTCCACCGAGGTCCTCCTCTGCACTGGCTGGTTCCTGTTTTGCGAATCGCCATTATAGGGAAGCGCGGTTATTCGTGCAACCGTCATCTTCAGCGAACTGGCTGATACAAATGCAGTTGCCTTGACAGTGCGGATTTTGTAGAATGTCCGGACTGTAAAGAACTGAGTCAGGACAGGGGATTTGATCATGGCAAAGCATCAGGGGATTGGTCTGGCCGTAGTGGCCTTCGCTATCTATATACTCGGGGGGATAGGGACGTTCGGAGGTCTTGCGCTCATTGCCTTTATGGACGGCAAGGATCTGTTCGGCCTGGGTGACGGCCGAAGCATAGGCTACCTCTTCCTCTGCGTCGGCCTGGTCTTTTCGGTGCTCGGTGTTCTCTTCATGCGCATCTTCCGTAACCGGAAACTGGTATGAAGGATGGCGACATCCATGCTGCCATGTCTATCCTCGCCGAGGTGGTGAAGGGATGGCAGACGCCGGCGGTCACCATTGTTTCACAGCGGGGTGGTGACCCTTTCAAGGTTCTCATATCCTGCATCCTGTCACTCAGGACCCAGGACCGGACCACCGGACCCGCGTCGGAAAGGCTCTTCGCCCTTGCCGATTCGCCGGCCAGGATGGTCGAACTTCCCGTAGAAGTTCTGGAACAGGCTATTTACCCGGTAGGGTTCTACCACCGGAAAGCTCTCCAGATCAAGGAAATCTGTCATCTCCTTGTTGAACGGTATGCCGGGCATGTGCCGGATGAGCTTGATGAACTCCTGAAGTTCAAAGGGGTGGGGCGCAAGACCGCCAATCTGACAATGACCCTCGGGTTCGGTAAACCGGGAATCTGTGTAGACACCCACGTACACAGGATCTGCAATCGTTGGGGATATGTCAGTACCAAAACCCCGGAAGAAACAGAGTTTGCACTGCGTGCCAAGCTGCCGGATGCTTACTGGATTGCAATAAACGATCTGCTGGTAACCTTTGGTCAGAACCAGTGCCATCCGGTATCTCCCCGCTGTTCCTCCTGTCCTCTGGCACAGCTGTGCGACCGGCGTGGCGTAACCCGTTCCCGCTGAGCAACAGGCGAAAGAGGGGATTTCCGTTACGTGGTTTGCGAGAAGTCGGATGCAGGTGTCGTTGCATTGTTCTCTTCGCTCTGCCCTGTTGCATTTGTTGTTTTATTCATTATAATCTTGTTTCAAGTTTAAAGAGGTTGTAATATTGCGGGACAACGTGTCTTGAAGTGCTATTATTCCCCTACAGGAGGATGGTTATGCTGAAAAATATCGGTTTTTTGGGGTTGGGAACAGTTGGCAGGCACATGGCTGCCAATCTTATGAAGGGGAACTACCGGCTGACGGTCTACGATTCCGATCCGAACGTCGTCGCCGAACTCGTCAAGCTCGGAGCAGTCGGGGCATCGACCCCCCGTGAAGCGGCCAAGGGCAATGACCTCGTTATTCTCATCCGTCCCGAGAAAGAACGCCTGCGGCCCGACATTTACGGCACTGACGGGATATTTGCCGGTATCGATGCGGGCACTATCCTTGTGGACATGGGTACCCATTCCCTTGAAAGCACCCTGGAAATGGCTGAAGAGGCCGCCAAGCACCGTGTCATGTTCCTCGACGCACCGGTCTGGGGGACCAAGGAACATGCTGCCAACGGGCTGCTGACCATTCTCACCGGTGGCGACCAGTCTCTCGTCGGCCGCTGTCGTGAGCTTTTCTCCTATTTCGGCCTCAACCTGATCCATGTGGGGGGGGTCGGTGATGCAACACGGATGAAATTCATCGTCAACCTTGTCCAGGCTGAAATGATGCAGGCCCTTGCTGAAGGGCTTGTTTTTGGCGAGAAAATGGGTTTTAACGCCGATAAAATCCTTGAAGTGCTCGATTCCGGTGGTGTCGCTTCGCCGCTCTTTCACTCAAAGGGGCGTTCCATTTCCCGCGGTGATTTCACCCGCAACCTGGCACTGGTTTATGTACACGAACATCTGCAGCTTGTTATGGAGACCGCCAAGAAATTGAACCTCTACCTCCCTGCCGCCGAGGTAGCATGCAAAACCTATGAGCAGGGGGTTAAGGATGGTCGTGGAGAAGAGGATTACTCGGCGGTCATCAAGGTGTTGAGGAAGTAAAACCGACTGGTGCATGACGTAAAAAAGGTGTTCCCCGGAGGAACACCTTTTTTTATGTGTGCGCCCGGCAGGGCGCGTGGCGGGTATGTGGGATGAATGTAATCGTTCCGTAAATGTGGTATTACTATAGGTACTGTTTCGCGGTGAGGTCAATGTATCTTCAGCGTATCCTGGAGCAACCTTGCATCAGTTCCTCAGAGATTATCTTGAGCTGCATGGCTACTGGGTCCTTTTCCTCTGGACGTTTCTCGAAGGGGAGGCAGGACTTGTCCTGGCGGGATTTCTCGCTTTCCAGGGATATCTCAACATCTTTGGCGTTGTCATGACCGCCTTGGCAGGTTCTTTCTGTGGCGATCAGTTCTACTTCTATCTGGGGCGCTGGCAGGGACGACGCCTTTTGAAACTATTCACAACCCTGGCTAAAAAGTTTCACAAAGCACTCAAACTGATTGAGAAATATGGTTCATTTGTGGCGTTTGTCTCACGCTTTACCTATGGTTTTCGAATTATTCTTCCCGTTATTCTGGGAATGACCAACCTCGGGGCATTGAAGTTCTGTGGTTTGAATCTTCTTAGTGCTCTTTGCTGGTCGATCATTTTTTCTTGTGCCGGTTTCCTCTTCGGTAAGAGCGCCTCGCTTTTTGTTGAAGATGTAAGCCGGTATGAACCCTATCTCATGCTTACATTGATCGGTCTGATCTGCTGCATGTGGCTTTCCCATTTCGTCCATGCATGGTGGCAGAGACGGCCGGCACTCAGACGTTTGAAACGATTGAAATCAAGAAAATACAAGGATAAACGTTGATACGAGAAGAGCTGCGCGACAAGGTCGCAATCGTTCTGGTGGAACCACAGAGCCCCGGCAATGTGGGAATGGTCTGCAGGGCGATGAAAAACATGGGGCTGAGGGAACTACGTCTCGTTAATCCCTGCCCGCTTGATCATCCGGAGGCGCTCAAGTTCGCCGTTTCCGCGCGTGACCTGCTGGAGCAGGCGAAAGTGTACGGGAAGCTGGCGGACGCTCTTGCCGATTGCGAGGTTACGGTCGGTACCACGCGACGCCATGGCAAATACCGTCAGGAAATCTTTTCTCCTCAGGAGATGGCGGTAACCGTGCTCGCAAATCTGGCACACAACCGTGCAGCACTGGTGTTCGGCAGGGAGGATAGCGGTCTGACCACCGAAGAACTGACCATGTGTCGCTGGCATGCCACCATTCCGACGAGCCCTGATTATGGTTCGCTCAACCTGGCCCAGTCGGTGCTGATCTTTTGCTATGAACTTTTCAAAGCGGGCGAGGCTGACCCCGCTGTTGTGGAACGGCAGTTTGCCTCGACCAATGCGACTGAAGAGCTTTACCGGCAGATGGAGAGCTCGCTGCTCAGAATCGGTTTCCTCAATCCCCAGAACCCTGCCCACCTCATGCGTTCTCTGCGGCGGATCTTCTCCCGTGCTGAACTGGATGACCGTGAAGTAGCCATCCTTAGGGGGATGGTATCCCAGGTTGACTGGGCCACAACGGCCTACGAAGGGAAAAAGGGACGATGACGATCACCTGGCTCGGATTGTTTGCGGGGGCGATTACCAGTTTTGCGGCGGTGCCCCAGGTGGTGAGAACCTACCGGACACGGCATGCGCGCGACATATCCATCTGGCAGCCGATTCTCCTGACGGCAGGGATGGCATTGTGGCTTGTCTATGGTATCATGCTGGGTGACGTTCCACTCATTGCTGCCAATGTTTTTTCTATTTTATGCTATAGCTTGCTTATTGCCATGAAAATAAGCTTCAGGGAGGATGACAATGCCCTGGAGCATGATTATATTTCAGAAAACATTTCACCGGAGGAAGAGATATGAAAAAGGTGGTTCTGGCAGTGCTCATGGTCATGGTAGTGATGGCCCTTTCCGGATGCGGTTACAATACCATGCAGGCCAACGAGGAAGCGGTGACTGCCGCATGGGGTGACGTGGAGGCAAGTTATCAGCGACGTGCCGATCTCATTCCCAACCTGGTCGAAGTCGTTAAAGGATATGCCAAGCATGAAGCAGAGACCCTCACGGCAGTGACCGAGGCACGCGCCAAGGTCGGCTCCCTGCAGGCATCGAAACAGCTGGTGAACGATCCCCAGGCATTCGCCAAGTTTCAGCAGGCCCAGGGAGAACTCTCCGGTGCTTTATCCCGGCTGATGGTAGTTGTAGAGCGATATCCGGACCTGAAGGCCAATCAGAATTTCCTCGATCTCCAGAACCAGCTTGAGGGAACCGAGAACAGGATCAATGTGGCCCGGGTCCGTTATAACAAGGCTGTCCAGGAGTTCAATACGAGTATCCGCACCTTTCCCAATTCCGTGACCAATTCGCTCCTGCTGCATCTTACCCGCAAGGAGCCGTTCAAGGCGGATGAGGGGGCCAAGGTTGCACCCAAGGTGAAGTTTTAGAAACGCCAATGAAAAGATTTCTTGCGCTCTTCATAGTGATGTTTCTGGCCGGGTCCGCGTCTGCCCTTGATGTGCCTGCACTGCGCGGCCACGTCAATGACTACGCCGGCATCCTTTCGCCGGCTGCCGTCCAGGGCCTTGAAAGCCAGCTCACTGAATTCGAGCAAAAGGAGTCAACCCAGATTGCCGTTCTGACCATTCCGACACTGTCCGGCGAAAATATCGAGGAGTACTCCATAAGGGTTGCAGAAGCCTGGAAAATCGGCCAGAAAGGTTTGGACAACGGGGCAATTCTCATCATTGCCGCCCAGGAACGCAAGATCAGGATAGAGGTGGGGCGGGGGCTGGAGGGAAAGCTGACCGACCTCATGGCGGGAAGGGTCATCCGCAACGACATCGGTCCCCGGTTCAAAGCGGGTGACTTCGACGGCGGTGTGCAGGCGGGTGTTACCGCAATCATGCAGGTCGTAAAGGGTGAATACAACGACAGGAACATCGACCTGCGCCATGCCGGGAAAAGTGCGCCGCCGGTATTTTCTCTGGCTATTTTCCTACTGGTTGTCTGCATTTTTCTCGGAGCTCTTTCCCGTCTGCTCGGTGGTCTTGCCGGTGCGATCGGTGCGCCTGTCGTTGCCTGGCTCGCATTGCCCGGCCTCTCCCTTGCCCTGCTTGCCGGACTTGCCGTTGCCGGTTTCGCTATCGGGCTGCTGGTGAGCTTTCTCTTTGGCGGCGGTAGCGGTGGTGGAGGAGGCGGCGGCGGATTTTATGGCGGGCCTTTCATGGGCGGTGGTTTCGGCGGGGGCTCGTTCGGCGGAGGTTCCGACGGCGGTTTTTCCGGCGGTGGAGGGGATTTTGGCGGAGGCGGCGCTTCAGGCGGCTGGTGACGGGAAAGGGGGCGCATCGCGACATGAAACACACTTCAGATTTTTTCAATCCTGAAGAACTGGAATTGATACGTCAGGCAGTTCATGCTGCCGAAGCGTCAACGTCGGGCGAAATAGCCACTATGGTTGTTGACGAAAGCGACCCCTACCGTGAAGCAGCCGCCCTGGGGGGGATGCTTTTTGCCGGTCTGCTGGCCATGGTGGTCGCCATAGTGTTGCACCACCTTACCATCTGGTTTTACATCCCTGCAGTCTTTCTGCTGTATATGCCCTGTCGTGCCCTGTTCGTGCGCGTGCCTGTCCTCAAACTGCCACTGTTGACGAGGGATCGAATTGACCGTGCAGTGCGAGACCGTGCAGTTCGCGCTTTCTATGAAAAAGGGCTGTACAGGACACGTCACGCTACCGGCATCCTTCTGTTCATATCATTGCTGGAGCGGAAGGTATGGATACTGGGGGACAAGGGTATTAACGATAAGATACCTTCCTCATCATGGCAAGGGCTTGCCCACGAACTTTCAGCCGGTCTTCGTGAAGGGCGTGCGTGCGAGGCATTGTGCGCGGTTGTGGGAAAATGCGGTGCGGCATTGAAGGAGCACTTTCCCCACGCACCGGACGATCTTAATGAGCTTCCCGATGATGTAATCACGTCATGACGTAGAAAAGGCCGCTGTCAGATGCAGTGGCCTTTTTATCTGGTCCAAGGGGCATTCGTTGTGCGGTTTTCTTCAGAAGCAGGCAAGGCCGACTCCCCTGTGTCGCTATAATTCCCCAAGTGCCTTTTTTACCCGGGCAAATGCTATCTGGTAATCGAACATGCTGCGGTAATAATCGGTCCTTGTCTGGGTCAGCAGGGTCTGGGCATCGATGACATCCGTTGCGGTTCCCACCTGTGCCTGGTATCGGTCCTTGTTTATCCGCAGGTTTTCTTCCCCTTGACGGATCGAGGTCTCAGCAACCTTGATTCTTTCGAAAGCGACCCTCGCATCGTTGACTGCCGTCCGGTATTCCAGTTCTATGATAGCCTTCAATTGACGCAGGGCTTCTTCGTTCTTCGAGCGGGTTGCAACCGCCTGGCGGTAGCGCCCCGTCGTGGCCAGGCCGTCGAAAAGGTTGATCCTCAGCCCTACCGTGGCTCCCAGGATCGTCTGCTCTTTGACATGGCTGTTCTGCAGATAGTCCATCCCTGCTTTCGCATAAACCTCAGGATAATATCCCCCCTTGCTTTCCTGTATGTCGAACTCGCTCCCCTCAACGGCTTTTTCCAGTGCCTTGATCTCCGCCCGGTTGGCCAGTGAAAGTTCCCCTGAATCGGTTGCCGGGGGGGTGGGGAGGCCCGCAGACTCGTCCAGGTCGGCGCGGAAATCGGGTTTCCTGTCCATAAGGTAGTTCAGCTGCAACCAGGCGTTGTCCAGGCGGTTGGCACTTGCCAGCCGGTACTGCTGACTGCCGGCAAGGCGGACTTCAGCCTGGAGCAGGTCGTTACGTGTAACAACCCCTTGCTCGTAAAGATTTTGAGCAACCCGCAGGTGATCTGTCATCTGGACCACCTCGTCTTCGGCCGATTGCATCAGCTTTTGAGCCTGCAGAATACCAAAATAGGATGTCACCACCTGGAGGAAAACGTCCTGTTCGTATCCTGAATAGGTGAATTCAGCAGCTTCACGCATGGCACGTGCGTGGCCTGACCGGGCATCGGTGCGACCGAAATCGTAAAGAGTCTGGTAGATGCCGAGGCCAGCAAAGGCATAGTCCGCATCCTGGGTAGCCACGGTACGACCGCCTCCCAGGTCTATCGACTGGGGGTCAAACTGGGCGGTATAGCCTCCCTGCAGATCGACACGGGGGAGATAACCACTCCTGGCGATACGTTCACCTTCTGCTGCTATACGCTGGTCGTAGGCGGCGACCTTGAGTGTATTGTTCGATTGCCTGGCCGCTGTCAGGCAGGTTTTAAGGGTGAGTGTCTCCGCCTGAGCGAATGCTGCGGGGATGAGAAGCCCGGTAGCGATAACTCTGAGGATACGGTTCATATATCTGCTCCGGTTTGGTTGCGAAAGGCCGGCTCTGCCTGAGAGCAAGCCCTATCAGTTAGACTTGAAAATCGAATTATACTTTCTGTCACTGCTCTGTCAAAATAATAATCGGTCGCTATCGACTGATGTTGGCGGGTCAGGTGGGAGGTGAGCCGTTGCTGCTCTGGTTCCGGAAGGGGCGGCTGGTTGTCGTGGGGGATTCAATTCCGTAGAGTAGCCGGTAAAGATATGCTCCCGTGAGGACTTTTTTGACATATTCGCGCGTCTCGCCATAGGTGATGTTTTCCACGAATTCGTCCTGCCGGAGACTTCCAAACGTCTTGCGCCAGCGGTTAACATTACCGGACCCGCCATTGTAGGCGGCTATTGCCATTACCTGATCGCCATCGTAACTCTGTAGCAGGTCCCTGAGGTGACGGGTGCCGTAGGCGATGTTAATATCAGGTTTTGTAAGGCTGTCTGCGGTGAACGTGCCTTTTTTTGAGCCGCTCATGGACTTGGCGGTCGCCGGCATCAGCTGCATGAGGCCTATAGCGCCTACCGGGGACTTTGCGGTTGGCGAATAGCTGCTTTCGGCGCGGATTATTGAATGGACGAGGCTCTCGTCAACACCGCAGACGGCTGCGTTTTTCGCTACGATCTCACGGTATCCGAAGGGGTAGAGAAGTTCCCAGGTGACAGCGGTATCCTTGTCGAGTTTTTCGGGTTGGACCTGTTTGACGGACGCCAGTGCACCGTTGTAGTTCCCCATTTCCAGGTAGAGCCGTGCAATACCGTAGAGAGTCTTTCCCTTTGTGCCTGCGTTTCTTCTGGCATACACCAGTTCGCGTCGTGCTTCTTCATAAAGACCGCAGACAATCAGCATCTTGGCCCGGTCAAGGCCGTCCGGAACAGGAAGAAGGTGTGCCACGTCCGTTTGAAGGTTCAATGATTTATCAGCCGGCAGATTCACCGCTGAACGGTACATCAGTGCATAATATCCGTACGGGTATTCCGTGACAAGCTTGGTGTAGAACGCCCGGGCATTGTCGGTATTTCCTGCGGCGACGAGAGCCCGCCCGCCCCAGTAAAGGGCTTTTTCCCGATATGATCCGACAGCAGTCAGCTCCTGAAACAGATTGGTTGCAGTTGGATAGTCGCCCGTAAGATAACTGGCCCATGCGGTTTCCCATTGGGCGGTTTTTTTCAAGCCCGATCGCGGGTATTCCGTGAGCAGCCTTCGCAGAAGTGGCAGGGCATCCGCACTCCGATTCTGAAATTTCCTGATATAGGCAGCTTCCATGAGGGCATCATCGGCGAGGTCCGATGCTGGACAGGTTTCCGCCAATTTGAGAAAGGTAGCTACGGCGGTATCATCCCGACCCGTTTTGCTCTGGACTCTGGCGAGCCAGAGGGTTGCTTCCGCAGCGATTTCCTTGCGGGGATTATCTGAAAGAATCTTGTTCAGTGCCTGCTCCCCATCCTTGTAACGTCTTGCTTTAACCATGGCCTGGGCAGTTTTGAGTTCCAGCTTCCGTGCGACATCAGCATTAAGAGTATCGGGAGGGATGGCGGAAAAAACCTTTATAGCCTGCTCGTAGCGGCGCATGTCGTAGAGCGTCATCCCCCGTCTGAAGAGTTCGTCACTGCTGTAGGGTGTCACCGCAATTCCCTGGCCGGCAAGGTTCTGCAGCTGGTCATGTGCCTTGTCTGCCACATCGGCAGCCGGATACTTGAGCCATATGGTGCGATAGGTCGTGGCAGCGGCCGCCAGGTTGCCCGTAAACTCCTGACAAAGGGCAGTCCGCAACAATGCTTTCAATGAATCGTTTCCAGCCGGGTAGTTATTGACAAAGCGCTGATAGGCCGAAAAGGCGTTCGGATAATCCTTGATTTCGTAGCGGGCATCAGCGAGGAGTTGCAGTGCAGAGCGGCCGAGGGGGGATTCCGGATATTCCTTGAGCAGTTTTTCCAGGGGAGCGATACATTCCGCCTGTCTGCCGAGCTGAAAAAGGGCATTTGCCTGGTGATAGAGGGCATAGTCGGCGAGCAGAGGGAAGGTCCTGGCAGACCGGTCAAGGGCCGCGGCTGCTTCGTCCCATTTCGAGGATTTGGCAGCTGTCATGCCGACGATGAAATCGCGCAGGCCACCTTCCGGCGCCTGGTTGGCAGCAGCCAGAGCCGCAGGGTAATCTTCTGTTTTGAGGTACTCGGCTGCTGTGGCGAGGTGATCTGACGGTAGTTGTAGGAGATTCCCCCCGGACGCGGGAATTGAGAGGGCAGAGCAGAGGATAACAAGAAGGGGGATACGTCGCAGCAACATGTACAACTCCTGGCACGGTATAATCAAGTGCGTTTCTAAACTGAACCACAAACGTCCAAATTTAACCCCATGATGATAGCTGTTTTTACCGGTAAAAATCAAAAGAATTTTACCTGTTTACCGGTAAACTGTTTGACAATGGGAGGTTATTTGAGCATATTCAACCGCAATTCGGGTGAATTCTTCAGGAGAGCGGTATGGCGATAAACAGGGAAAAAATTCTGGGGTTGTTTCGAGATAACCCTGGCGCTTTTCGTCCTTTCCGGGATCTTATGCAACTCCTGGGAGTGACCAAGGGACAGCGCGCCAAGTTCAAGGCGTACCTCGACCGGATGGTGGAGCGGGGCGAGCTCGTCAGGCAGCAGGGGAACCGCTACGGCGTTGCGGTTGCGTCCCACGGTATCACCGGAAGGCTCTCCGTTCACCGGGACGGGTATGGGTTCGTCACTCCCGATGATGGAGGGGAAGATCTTTTTATCCCGGCCCGTTACCTGCGGGAAGCCATGCATGGCGACCTGGTCGAAGCAATGGCAGCGCCCCGCGGACGTGGCGGCAAACGGGAAGGGCGGCTCATGCGGATTGTTGAGCGGGTGCATACCACCATCGTCGGGCGCTTCCTGACAACGGGCGATCACGGGGTGGTGATACCGGACGATCAACGGGTCACGAGGGAGCTCATCATCCCTCCCCGAGCTGAAAGTGATGCCAAATCCGGGCAGATGGTGGTTGCGCGCATCATCAACTATCCCACTGACAGGAGCGGGCCGACCGCCCGGATCGTCGAGGTGCTCGGTTCGAGTGACGATCCGGAAGTTGAGGTCCTGACCATTATCAGGAAGCATGACCTGCCGTACCAGTTTCCCGAAGACGTGGTTGCCGAGGCACGGGCCGTTGCCGATGTAGTCGGTACGGATGACATCGCGGGGAGAGTTGACCTGCGGGAGTTCCCGACGGTCACCATTGACGGTGAAACGGCCCGTGATTTCGATGACGCGGTTTCGGTCAGCAGGGAAGGGGGAGGCAAGATCCGTCTCCGGGTTTCCATCGCAGATGTCGCCCATTACGTGCGTGCCGGGTCGGCGTTGGACGGCGAAGCCTACCTGCGGGGGACCTCGGTCTATTTCCCCGACCGGTGCATACCGATGCTGCCGGAAGAGCTGTCCAACGGCATCTGCTCCCTGAACCCCCAGGTTGACCGCCTTACCCTGACGGCGGAAATAGTCTTCGACAGAAGCGGCTTACCGGTATCGACCGCTTTCTATCCCAGTATCATCAGGAGCGCCGCACGCCTTACCTATACCCAGGTCAAGGGGGTTCTGGTCGACAAGGATCAGGAACTCCGTAAGCAGTATGCCCATCTACTCGACGACCTGACTCTGATGGAGGAGTTGTCCCTGCGCCTCACCGCCAGGCGCCGGCAACGGGGAAGCATCGATTTCGACCTTCCCGAGCCCCAGATCGTACTCGATCTCCAGGGGCAGACAGAAGCCATCATCAAGGCCGAGCGGAATCTTGCCCATCGCATTATCGAGGAGTTTATGCTGGCGGCCAACGAGGCCGTGGCCACTCACCTCGAATCCCAGGGGATTCCGTCACTCTATCGGGTCCACGAATCCCCCGATCAGGAGAAGCTGCGTGACTTCCGCGATTTTGTCTTCAATTTCGGGTACCAGCTGCGCCTCGGGGAGGAAACCGTTTCGCCTGCCGAGCTGCAGAAACTTCTTGATCAGGCGGAAGGGAAGCCGGAAGAGCGGATGATCAACGAAGTTCTGCTCCGCTGCATGAAGCAGGCCCGCTATTCGGATGAGAATCTCGGCCACTTCGGCCTTGCGGCACCGTGCTACACCCATTTCACCTCACCTATCCGCCGTTACCCCGACCTGGTCGTCCATCGTATCCTGAAGGGGGCTATTGCCAAAACCCTGCGCAAGCAGGACCTGGAACGCCTGGCCGAAACCCTGCCGGAAACGGCTTCCCACACGAGCAAGCGGGAGCGGGTGGCCATGGAGGCGGAGCGGGAGATTGTCGAACTGAAGAAGGTGCAGTTCATGGCGGACAAGGTTGGCGATGAATTCGACGGTATCATCAGCGGCGTGACCTCCTTTGGCCTGTTCATCGAGCTTGTTGAACTCTTTGTCGAAGGGATGGTGCATATATCCACGTTGCCCCATGATTTCTACCGTTATATTGAGAAACAGCACTCCCTTGTCGGTGAGCGGTCCCGAACGACGTACCGCATCGGTGACCAGGTGCGGGTTCGGGTGGCAAGCGTCAGCATGGAGCGGAAGCAGATCGAATTTGTGCTGGCAGGAACCGAATCGGTGCAATCGACCGTAAAGGGGAATGGAAATAGGGAGGAATACCCCCGCATACCGGTCAAAGGGAAACGGCCGCGTGTTAAAAAGGCGGGTGGTTCCGGGGAGAAGGGGGGCTCCGGTGGCCGGCGCCGACGGTGAAAGCAGTTGCGTGGCGGTGAACCGCTGTGTTATGATCGATTGGTTTTGCAAACCTTAAAGCAGTTCACTGGGTACCATGAGAGAAAACACGGCCATGCCGTTCATAGAACATCTGGTGGAGTTGCGTCGACGCCTGATCATCATCGTCGTCGCAGTGGTAATTGGCATGGGGGTGTCGTGGAACTTTTCCAGCGACGTGCTCAACTTCGTCGAAAAGCCCCTGACGGGGAAAACCTATCTTACCGAGATAAAGAAACGGGTCTACGATGAGGTGAAGCTGCGGTATCCCGGGGTGTACCAGCGGTATCAGCTGGACAGGGAAGTCACCGCGCCGGTCCGGGAGCGACGTCTCAACTACAGTGCGCCACTTGAGCCTTTTTTCATCCAGTGCAAGATCTCCGTTATCGCCGGGTTGATTCTTACCCTCCCCATAGTCTTTTACCAGCTCTGGCTTTTTATCGCTCCGGGGCTTACCCGCAAGGAGAAGCGTCTCGTTGTCCCCTTCGTGACGGTGAGCACCATTTGCTTCTGCATAGGAGCCCTCTTTTTCCTCATTGTAATCTGGCCGGTAATCATTAATTTTTCGCTCTCCTACGAATCAAAGGGGTTGCAGAGCTGGTTCAACCTGAGTGCCTATATCGATTTCTGCCTGCGGCTGATCCTTATCTTCGGCCTCATATTCGAACTCCCCATCCTCTCCCTCCTTCTGTCACGGTTGGGGATCGTCAATTACCGCCTGCTTGCCCGCAATCGAAAGTATGCCCTGTTGGCCAGTGCCATCATAGCCGCTTTCCATGCCGATCTTATTACCATGTTTGTCATTATGGTCCCTCTTTACCTCATGTATGAAGTGAGTATCTGGGTAGCTCTCCTGTTTGGCAGGAAAAAACCGCTGGCGGCCGAAGCCGCCTGATTATTCAAAGGAATTACCGTCACGTCATGATCATATACCGCAGCATAGATGAAATACGGGAGCAACTCCCCAACGCAGCGGTCACCATCGGCAATTTCGACGGTGTACACCTGGGGCACCGGGAGATGTTCCGCCGGTTGAAGAAGGCGGCAGCTGACATGGGGGGGGTATCGGTAGTCATCACTTTTGCTCCCCATCCGCTCAAGGTCCTTCCGGTTGGCAGGGACGTGCGCCTCATCAATACTTACTCTGAAAAAGAGAGCCTCATAGAGGCTTCCGGGGTCGATTACCTGGTGGTGCTCCCCTTTACCCCCGAATTCGCATCCATCAGCGCAACTGAGTTCGTGCGTGACATTCTGGTTGGCCGGATCGGGGCACGGAAACTGATCATCGGCTATGATTACGCGTTCGGCCGCAACAGGGAAGGGGATGTCGCTTTTCTGCAACGGCTGGGGAGTGAGATGGGGTTTTCCGTCGAGGTGCTGGCACCGATCGGAACAGGCGAAACGGTTTACAGCAGCAGCATGGTGCGGCGCCTTATCCTGGAGGGGAGGGTGAAGGATGTCGTGTCCCTTCTCGGCCGGCATTTCTCACTCGCGGGGAAGGTGGTACACGGGCACAGCCGGGGGAAGGATATCGGATTCCCGACTGCCAACCTTGCAACGGACAAGGAGTTGATCCCCGCCTTCGGCGTATACGCAGTCAAGGTCAAGGTGGATGACCATATCTATGATGGGGCGTGCAATATCGGCGACAACCCGACCTTTGACGATACCGCCTGCTCCATAGAGGTCTTTGTCTTCGATTTCGACGGCGACCTCTACGGAAAGGATTTGCGGCTATATTTCGTGGATCGCATTCGCGGTGAAAAGAAGTTCCCCGATGTCGCGTCACTTGCACAGGCTATCGGTGATGATATAAGACGCTGCCGGGAGATCCTGCGTGATGTGACGATAATCGCGTATCGTGAGTACCTTGGAGCAGATGATAATGGCTAGGGCCGGCGTCGATAAACGTCTCTGGATCGGCATCGGTATCAGTGCCGTCATGCTTGTCTTGCTATTCAGGCAGATCGACGGCCGGCAGGTGCTGGCGGCGTTCCGCTCCATGGATTACCGCTACCTTGTCCCTTCGGTGCTGCTCACCTTTGTCAGTTACTATTGTCGCGCCATTCGCTGGCGCTACCTGCTTCTCCCCCAGAAAGAGACCGCCCTGGCGAACCTCTTTCCGGCAACCATCATCGGTTACATGGCTAACAACCTGCTGCCGGCGCGTCTCGGTGAATTTGTCAGGGCCTACGTCCTTGCCGACAAGGAGCAGCTCGATTCCAGTTCGGTTTTTGCCACATTGGTTCTGGACCGCCTGTTCGATGGCTTCACCGTGCTCCTGATCCTCGTCGTAACGTTCTTTACCGTCCAGCTCCCTCCGGGGATGGAAAAGGTGCAGGAGGGGCTCAAGCTGGGGGGATACGTTACTCTTGCTCTCTATGTCGTTGTCATTGCCTTTCTCGTGGTGCTCAAGCGGCGCACCCACTGGACCCTGGATATGCTGGGACGTTTGTTGCGACCATTTCCGGCCCGCATCAGCGAGAAAATCATACCACTTCTCGGTTCGTTCATCGCCGGGATCCGACTGTCGGTCAAGCCGGGGGAACTTGCGGCGCTTTTCGTTTCGTCCCTGGTAATCTGGAGCACCGCGATCTGGCCCGTTGACCTGGTGCTGAGGTCCTTCGGTATTACGCTGCCCGTCACGGCATCCATGCTGATCATGGTCTTCCTGGTTTTTGCCGTGATGGTGCCGGCATCACCCGGTTATGTCGGAACCTATCATGCGGCGTGCGTCTACGGCCTGCTGGCGTTCAACGTGCAGCGTGAAAAGGCGCTCAGCGTGGCGCTCGTCATGCACGGCATTAATTTTTTCCCCGTCATCCTGGCAGGGTTCTATTTCCTCTGGCGCGACAACATCTCCCTCAGGGGGATCGAGGGACGTTCCGGCAGAGAGTAAGGCAATCTTTTTTCTCAGGGTTCGGGTACTATTCGGACACGTGTGGGGGGGTATGAGTCGTCGGCTTTCAGATATTCAGCATCGTATTGACCCGTTCGCCGTGGCATCGGTTGTTATCCCACTATTTTTCTACCTGCTGACTCTTGCTCCGTCTGTTACTTTTTTCGACAGCGGTGAATTCCTCACCGCCATTTATTCCCTCGGCTCCGCCCATTCTCCCGGCTATCCGCTCTTCATCAATTATGCCAGGCCGTTCACCTATCTCCCCTTCGGCAATTTTGCTTTCAGGGTGAACATCGCCACGGCCGTTTCCGCGGCTGTCGCCTGCTATGGTGTCTATCTCCTGGCATACCATCTCCTGCAGAACGAAGAATTGACATCGGACGAAGCAACTTCCCGCCACCTGAAGAAAATCATCGCCCTCGGTGCCGCACTGACGTTTGCCTTTTCAGCGCGTCTCTGGCTGCAGTCCAACCATGACAAGCCCTATCCCCTCATATCGTTCCTGGCGGCGATGATCTTCTATCTGCTCCTCCTCTGGAGAGACCACTACCGTCTTGGTGATGAGCGGCCATTCTATATCTATCTCGGGACATTCCTCTGCGGACTCGGTTTCGGTGCCCACCAGACCATGGTCCTGCTCGTTCCGTCGTTCGCCTTTCTGATAATCTCCCTGGACTGGCGGATCATCGGGCGTGTAAAGGAGATAATCCTTGCCGTGACCTTTGCCCTGCTCGGCTTTTCCGTCCACCTTCACCTGCCGGTGCGGGCGGTGCGTGAACCGCTCCTCAACTGGGGGGACCCCAAGACTCTCACCCAGTTCCTCTGGCATTTCCTTCGCAAAGGGTACCCCACGGATAAACCGGATCGGGATCTGAAGCTCCTCCTGGCACAGCTGAATGCCTTCAATATCCCCTTCGAATTCACCGCAGTCGGGATGGTGTTGCTCCTCGTCGGACTGTTCTTCTTTTTCAGGAAACGGCGCGACGAGATACTCGCCTATCTGCTGGGACTGCTGGTGTTCATGCTGGTTATCGTCGGGTATTTCAATACCCTGCCCGATCTGATATTCCTGACGGAAGAATTTTTCACGCCGCTCTATCTCCTCTCGGCAGTATTTGTCGGACTGGGGATGTTTATTGTCGTGAAGACATTTTTTGAGGCGATCCCCAACGACTACCCGCACCGTCTGTCGGTCAGGTTCGCAACCATGCTGTTGATCGCGGCTTTACCTGTCACGATTTGCGCGCGCAATTATGTCGAGAACGACCAGCATGAAAACTACATCGCCTATGACTATGCTTCAAACTCGCTCCGCACGCTCCCCCAGGGGACTGCCCTGTTTACCTGGGGGGACAGTGGTGCTTTCCCGCTCTGGTATCTGCAGGGTGTTGAGAAAATGCGGGAAGACGTGGACCTGCTGCATTCTCCCCACCTGGTTTTCACCTGGTACCTTGATTCGTTCCCCCGTGTGTTCCGATACAGCAGGCTCCGCAACGTTCCCCTGGAAAACTACGCACCGGAAGATGTGCTCCGGATGGCGATAGATGAGCAGCTCGAACGCCGGCCGGTCTATATCGATTTCTCCACAAGGTATTCCATCGGCCTGAGCAATTACACCCTGCAGCAGGCCGGCATCTGCTATCGGCTCGGCAGGCTTTCCGGCGCCCTGTTCCTCCCTCCGGATCAGTCCGTCTGGAGGCTTTATGCACAGCGCGGTCTGTCCGGAGATATGTTCTTTCGCGATCTTGATACGGGGAAAGCCATTCTCATCTACGCCACCAGTCACATGGAGGCGGGGGACATGCTCTTGCGTCTTGGAAGGATTGCTGAAGGGATTGGGGAGCTTCGGTGGGCCGAACAGATCTCACCGGAGTTGCAAGGCCAGGTAGCAGGCATCCTTAACGGGTACAATCTCCAATGAACACTAACCTTACGGGGAAAACCGGCATTCTCGGCATAATCGGCTGGCCTGTAGCCCATTCGCTCTCACCACTGATGCAGAATGCAGCATGCGTCGCGCTGGGGCTGGATTATGTCTACGTGCCGTTTCCGGTGGCTCCTGAAAACCTCCGGAAAGCGGTGGACGGCTTGCGGGCTCTCGGTGTAACGGGATTCAACGTGACGATCCCCCACAAGGAAGCGATTGTCGGTTTACTTGACATCCTGTCCGATGAGGCCAGACTCATCGGGGCAGTCAATACGGTCAAGCGGGAAGGAGATCGCCTGACAGGTCACAATACCGACGCCGCGGGTCTCATTACATCGTTGCAAGATGATCTTGAATTCGACATCAAGGGGAGCAGAGTACTGCTTCTGGGGGCCGGAGGAGCTGCGCGTGCCGCAATAGTAGGCCTTTGCCGGGCAGGTGCCGCGTCTGTCATTGTAGCAAACCGTACGCCGGATAAAGCTGAGCGCTTAGTTGCGGATTTCAGATCGGCCTTTTCTGGTGCAAATCTTGCTGTTTCCCCACTGGATATACTGAAGGGTGACCAGAGATTGAAGGACGTTGATCTGCTCATCAACACGACGGCTGTCGGCCTTGGCGGCACAACGTTTGACGGTGTCGACCTGGCTCCCATGGCTCCTTGCGCATGTGTGTATGACATGGTCTACAGTCCCGCCCTGACTCCGCTCCTTGCCGAGGCACGAAGGAACTCCCTCCGTTCGGCCAATGGTGTCGGCATGCTGGCCGCACAGGGAGAAGCCGCTTTCAGTTTCTGGACAGGGTGTGAACCGCCAAATGGCCTGATGAAATCGCGTCTAATGGCGGCGCTTGGCGGCCAAGATATGCTTGACAACGAAGTATATTCAAAATAGTATTTGCGAGCCCCCTATTTAATTGGTTGAGGATGGAGAGCGTATGCAGGCAAGCAGGCTGGGTGAACTCCTGGTTCGTAACAATCTGATAACCAAAGAACAGTTGGCCGGGGCTCTTGATGAACAGAAGGCGGCTGGCGGCAAGCTACGTCTTGGCTCCATTCTGATTAAGAACAACATGATCAGCGAACCCGAACTCACCTCGTTTCTTTCCAAGCAGTACGGTGTCCCCTCGATCAACCTGGCCGAATTCGAGATCGACCCGGCAGTCGTAAAGATCATACCGGTCGACATCGCGCAAAAATACCAGATCGTACCGGTGAACAGGGCGGGCTCCACCCTCATAATCGCCATGTGCGATCCGTCCAACATCTTTGCAATCGACGATATCAAGTTCATGACCGGTTATAACGTCGAGGTGGTAGTCTCGGCCGAAACCGCCATCAAGACGGCAATCGACAAGTATTACGACCAGTCCGCATCCCTGGCCGACGTTATGGGTGACCTGTCGGATTTTGATGATCTGGAAGTGGTCGGCGATGAGGAAGACGTTGACGTTTCATCTCTCGAGAGGGCTACGGAAGATGCCCCGGTCGTCAAACTGGTCAACCTGATTCTTACCGACGCCATCAAGAAGAAGGCGAGCGACATTCATATCGAGCCCTACGAGCGATCATTCCGCGTCAGGTACCGGATCGACGGCGTTCTCTATGAAGTGATGAAGCCCCCTCTGAAGCTGAAGAACGCAATCACCTCCCGTATCAAGATTATGGCGGAACTGGATATTGCAGAACGGCGTCTGCCGCAGGATGGACGTATCAAGATCAAGATGGGTGGCGGCAAGGACATGGATTACCGTGTTTCGGTCCTGCCGACCCTCTTTGGCGAAAAGATCGTCATGCGTCTTCTTGACAAATCAAACCTGCAACTCGACATGACGAAACTGGGTTATGAGCCGGAGGCCCTTGCCCATTTCCAGAAGGAAATTCATAAACCGTTCGGCATGGTGCTGGTAACCGGCCCTACGGGGAGCGGCAAGACGGTTTCCCTCTATTCCGCCTTGTCGGAACTGAACAAGGTTTCGGAAAACATTTCTACCGCCGAGGATCCGGTCGAGTTCAACTTTGCCGGTATCAACCAGGTTCAGATGCACGAGGACATCGGCCTCAATTTTGCTGCTGCCCTGAGGTCCTTCCTTCGTCAGGACCCCGATATCATCATGATCGGTGAGATCCGTGACTTTGAAACTGCAGAAATTGGCATCAAGGCCGCCTTGACGGGGCACATGGTCCTTTCCACCCTCCACACCAACGATGCGCCGGCCACCATCAACCGTCTGCTCAATATGGGGATCGAGCCGTTCCTTGTGGCTTCCGCCGTCAACCTCATTACTGCCCAGCGCCTGGCGCGGCGAATCTGCTCCGAATGCAAGGAGCCGGAGGATATACCGGTACAGGCCCTGATTGATGCCGGTGTCCCTCCTGAAGAGGCTCCGAACGTCGTCTGTTATAAAGGGGTCGGTTGCGCGAAATGCAACAATACCGGCTACAAGGGGCGTGTCGGTTTCTATCAGGTCATGCCGATGCTGGAAGAGATCCGGGAGCTGATTCTGAACGGCGCCAATACGGCGGAGATCAAGCGCGAATCAATGCGCCTCGGCATCAAGACCATGCGGCAGTCGGGGTTGACCAAACTCGCTGAAGGTGTCACTGCCTTCGAGGAAGTACTGCGGGTAACCGTGGCGGACGACTAGGAGACAATAATCAATGGCCAATCTGCACCAATTGCTGAAGGAACTTGTTGAACGCGGAGGTTCCGACCTTCATATCACCACCAATACCCCCCCCCAGATCCGGGTCGACGGCCAGCTGACGCCGATGGATTACCCGCCTCTCAATGCCGTGGATACCAAGCAGCTCTGCTACAGCGTTCTTACCGACGCCCAGAAGCACAAGTACGAAGAGGAAAATGAACTCGACCTTTCATTCGGCGTGAAGGGGCTGTCCCGTTTCAGGGGGAATATGTTCATTCAGCGGGGAGCAGTGGCCGGAGTCTTCCGGGTGATTCCCTATAAAATCCTCACGTTCGAAGAGCTGGGACTCCCCCAGGTCGTAAGGGATCTGGCGGAAAAACCACGTGGGCTTATCCTTGTTACGGGCCCGACGGGGAGTGGCAAATCGACCACCCTTGCATCCATTATCGACAAAATCAACATGGACCGCCACGATCATATCGTAACGATCGAGGATCCCATCGAATATCTCCATCCTCACAAAGGGTGCCTGGTCAACCAGCGTGAAGTCGGTGCCGATACCAAGAGTTTCAAGAACGCACTGAAGTACGTGCTGCGCCAGGACCCGGACGTGGTTCTGGTCGGCGAGTTGCGGGACCTGGAGACTATCGAGGCGGCCCTTACCCTTGCTGAAACGGGGCACCTCTGCTTTGCCACTCTGCACACGAATTCATGTGCCCAGACCATCAACCGTATCATAGACGTATTTCCCCCCTACCAGCAGACACAGGTCAGGACCCAGCTCTCCTTCGTCCTCGAAGGTGTGCTTTCCCAGACCCTTATCCCCAAGATGTCGGGCAAGGGGAGGGCACTTGCCCTGGAGGTCATGGTGCCGAATCCGGCCATACGCAACCTTATCCGGGAAGACAAGGTCCACCAGATCTATTCCCAGATGCAGGTGGGACAGGATAAGTTCGGCATGCAGACCATGAACCAGTGTCTTATCGGTCTCTATCTGAGGCGGGAAATAACTCTTGAAGACGCACTGGGAAGGTCTCCCGAGCCGGATGAATTCAAGCAGATGGTTGCCAATGCAGGTTCACAGGGACCCAGACGGCGCCCCTGAGACGGATGATTTCTGAGGAGGATGTAAATGCCTAAATTCAATTGGGAGGCCAGGAGCAAATCCGGGTCGGTGCAAAAAGGTGTCATGGAAGCCGCCAACCAGGCGTTGGTTGAGGCCCAGCTCAAAAAATACGGGTTCTCCGGCATATCCATAAAAGAAGAGGGTAAAGGTTTTGGCAAAGGCAAACTCGGCGGCTTTGGTGCCAAGAAAATTCAAACCAAGGACCTGGTCGTCTTTACCCGTCAGTTTGCGACCATGATCGATTCCGGTCTTCCCCTGGTCCAGTGCCTGGAAATCCTTTCCAGCCAGCAGGAGAACCCGACTTTCAAGGCTGTGCTGGCCAAGGTAAAAGAGGACGTCGAGAGCGGTTCCACCTTTGCCGACGCCCTAGGCAGACATCCCAAGGCGTTTGACAATCTCTACGTCAATCTGGTAGCGGCGGGTGAGGTGGGTGGTATCCTCGATACCATTCTCAGCCGTTTGGCCGCCTACATCGAAAAGGCGATGAAGCTGACAAAGCAGGTGAAGGGGGCAATGGTCTACCCGATCACCATCATGTCCATCGCGGTCGTCGTGGTTGGCGTAATCCTTATCTTCGTTATCCCGACCTTTGCCAAGATGTTTAAGGATTTCGGTGGTGACTTGCCCGTTCCGACAAAGGTCGTCATTGCCTTGAGTGCTTTCATACAAAAATACATCCTTGTGATGATCGGGGCAGCATTCCTGATCAAATTCCTCTTTGGTAAATACTACGCTACCCCAAAGGGAAAAAAGACCATTGATGCCCTGGCGCTGAAAGCCCCCATAGCGGGCCCTATTATCCGCAAGGTGGCGGTGGCGAAATTCACCCGGACCCTCGGCACCATGATCAGCAGCGGCGTGCCGATCATGGACGCGTTGGAGATCGTGGCCAAGACCGCCGGCAACAAGATCGTCGAAGAGGCGATCTACAAGGTCCGCCAGTCGATATCCGAAGGGAAGACCATGGCGGAACCTCTTGCCGAAAGCGGCGTGTTTCCCCCCATGGTTGTCCAGATGATTTCGGTCGGCGAGGCGACAGGTGCCATGGATACCATGCTCAACAAAATCGCCGATTTCTACGACGATGAGGTGGATGATGCCGTCGGAGCCATGACAGCCATGATGGAGCCGATGCTCATGGTCTTTCTCGGGACGGCGGTCGGTGGACTTGTCGTTGCCATGTATCTGCCGATCTTCAAACTTGCCGGTGCCGTCGGCGGTTAGGTGATGGATGAAAAACGGAGGCTAGTCTGGTTCATTTTTTTCAGGGTGGTGGTGGTCACGGTTCTGCTCGTGACCGCCATCATCCTGAACCTAGAAGCGGAAGGTGGCATACACCCTTCCCAGGTGACAGTTCTCCGGCTGATCTTCGCCACCTACTTTTTTTCCCTCGGATCCTATCTTTTTATCAGGTTTACCACCAGCTACACGCTGTTTCTTACCTACCTCCAGATAATCTGGGATATTATCTTCGTTACCCTTCTGCTCCTCGTTACCGGGGGGATAGCTTCTCCTTATTCCTTTCTCTATTTTCTGTCCATCATTAATGCCAGCATCCTGCTCGCCCGCAGGGAAGCTTACTATACGGCATCGCTCTGTGGTATCCTGTATGGTGCCATTCTCGATTTTCAGTATTTCGGGAAGCTTGCGGCACTTGGACTCAGCCCGGTTCCAGCCAGGCAGTACGGCTCGAAGTTTGTTTTCTCCACGATTTTTCTCAACTTCGGCGCGTTTTACCTCACGGCATTTCTCACTGGCTATCTCTCCGAACGGGCACGGAAAAGCGAATCCGCCCTCGAGAAAAAGGCCATAGATCTCGACGAACTGGAGCGGCTGAACAGGTCGATTGTTTCCAACCTGGGAAGCGGCCTGCTGACCGTGACCAATGAGGGGAGAATCAGGGTTTTCAACCGATATGCCCAGCAATTGACCGGTATTAGCCATGAGGATGCCTATGACAGGCTGCTCTCGGAAATTATCCCGGCCATGGAGAAGTATGCGGATCGCATCCTGTCCCCCCAAGCCGGTGAGGTCGAGTATCTGTCCAGCCATGCAGGGAAGATCGTCATAGGGTTCAAGTCTGTTCCGTTTAACGATGTAGAGGGAAACCGGATCGGAGCGATCGTCAACCTGCTCGATCTCACGCTGATCAAGCAGATGGAGATCGAGTTGAAAAAGGCCGACCGGCTTGCCGCCATCGGGGAGCTGTCTGCACGCATCGCCCATGAGATCAGGAATCCCCTTGCGGCCATAAGCGGTTCGGTACAATTGATAGTACAGGGTGACAGCGTATCCAACGACGATAAGCGTCTCCTGACTATCGCAGTGCGGGAAACCGACCGGCTCAACGCCCTGATCAGCGATTTCCTCGCCTATGCCCGGCCCGCCGTTCCCCATAAAGTTGCCGTTGATCTCAACGGTTTTGTTGCCGATATCCAGACATTTCTCGCCACAGACCATCGCTTCGGGCAGATTGCGCTACTCAATGAATGTCCTCCGGGCATGACGGTTTATGTCGATCGTGACCAGTTCCGGCAGGTCCTCCTGAATCTGCTGGTAAATGCTGCGGAGGAGATGCCGTCCGGCGGGACGGTGAGACTTTCCGCTTCCCTCGACAGGCTGGGTAAGGATGGCTCGGAACAAGCCTTCACAAGGATTGTTGTCGAAGACAGTGGTTCCGGTATGGATCCCGCTATCATGGCCAGGATCTTCGAGCCTTTTTTCACGACGAAGGAGGGGGGAACGGGGCTCGGGCTTGCAACGGTCTACAGGATCGTCGAGTCCCATGGCGGCACCATGCACGTCGAGAGCACGCCGGGTGCAGGCACGCGATTTGCCATATCCCTTCCCGGAGAGGCTTAGATGGTTCCTCGTGACACCTAAATTTTACCCTCTCAGTCCCCCCTTAACTTAAGGGTAATGGGGCTGGCCACCTTCTCCCTCAGGGAGAAGGGAAGAGAGGGAAATTAGTAATAATCAGTTTACGACAAGTGTGGCGAAGTTGTTTTGAACTGAAATACTCCACAACACCGCAGAACGATAAGGCGATCTCCCATGCAGACAAGAATACTCGTTGCCGACGATGAACTGAGCATGCGTGAATTCCTGACCATCCTCCTCGAAAGGGAAGGGTATTCAGTGGATGCTGCTCCAAACGCGGATGCTGCTCTGGCGCTGTTCGAGGCAAACAGTTACGAGCTGGTGATCTCCGATGTGAATATGCCCGGCCTCGACGGGTTGCAGCTCCTGGAGCGGATAAAGAGGGATTCGCCCGATACAGCTGTCCTGCTCGTCACCGCCTTTTCCACCGCCGAGCAGGCGGTGGAGGCGATGAAGCTCGGCGCCTACGACTATATTGCCAAACCGTTCAAGGTCGAGGAGATAAAAGTCCTGGTGCGGAACGCCCTCGAAAAGCGCAGCCTCAAGCAGGAGAACGTGCGCCTGAAGCAAGTGATTGAAGAGCGCTTCAGTTTCAGCGGCATCATCGGCAAGAGCCGGAAGATGCGGGATGTGTACTCGGTAATAGAGAAAGTCGCCGCCAGTACCGTCAATGTCCTGATCTCGGGGGAAAGCGGAACAGGCAAGGAACTGGTCGCCAAAGCTATCCATTACAACAGTTCGCGCAGAAATATGCCCTTTGTGGCGGTCAATTGCGGTGCCATCCCCGAGTCGCTCATGGAAAGCGAATTCTTCGGCCACAAAAAAGGCTCCTTTACGGGTGCCGTGTCGGACCGGGCCGGCCTGTTCGAACAGGCGGAGGGGGGGACGCTTTTCCTTGACGAGATCGGGGAAGTCCCCATCCAGTTGCAGGCGAAGCTGTTGAGGGTGCTGCAGGAACGCTGCTTCAGAAGAATCGGGGGGACCGAAGAGAGCAGCGCCGACGTCCGGGTCATCGCGGCATCCAATCGTGACCTGCAGGAACAGGTGCAGGAGGGACAGTTCCGGGAGGACCTCTACTACCGCGTAAATGTGGTTCAGGTACCGTTGCCGGCACTCAGGGAGCGAGCGGATGACATCCCCCTGCTCGTAGAGCATTTTTACCGCAAGTTCGCCCGTACGCCGCTGCCGGACGTCATCATTGCCCCCGACGCACTGAAAGTCCTGATGGAATATCCCTTCCCCGGCAATGTGCGGGAGCTCGAAAACCTGGTGGAAAGGTGCCTGGTCCTGGGGGACAGCACCATTACCTGCGGATGCTTCCCTCCCGCCATCACCAGCTGCGAAAAGGCGCGGCAACCGGCCGGCATGGAGCTGGTGCCTGCCGAAGGGATGGACCTTGAGGCCTACCTTGACGGGATCGAGAAGCGTTTTCTCCTCCAGGCGCTGGAGAAAAGCGGCGGTGTGAAGAAAAAGGCGGCCGAACTGCTCGGTTTGAGCTTTCGCTCGTTTCGGTACCGTCTGGCCAAGTTCGGGATGGATGAAGAGTGAACCACGTGCCACTGACAAATATTGTCAGTAGTACGTGACGGTTTTGTCATATTGCCGCCACCAGTTTCTGGTCGACTGCGCTAACATGCTGTTTTCACGAATGTAAAGTTTTATTGAAACATGGTACAGGGGTTGCATTAATAACGCTGAATCCGGTTTTACTACCGCCAATCAATCACAGTACGACATCACGTTGTACTACACCACGAAAGGAGAAACACATGTTTAGCAAAATCAGAAGTGAAAAAGGTTTTACCCTCATCGAGCTCTTGATCGTCGTCGCGATCATCGGCATCCTGGCGGCCATCGCCATCCCGCAGTTCGCCGCCTACCGTATCCGCGGCTACAACTCTTCCGCAAATTCCGACGTGCGTAACGTTGCGACTGCCGAAGAGGCCCTTTTTGCCGATAGCCAGGGCTATGGTTCGGTCATTGATGCTAGTGCAAAACTGGGTGCTGCCGATGCCGTTGAGGCCGCTACCGTTCTGGCTGGTCCGCTCAATGGTGCGACTTCGACTACTGCTGGTGCTTTTATTCATAATGTCCGTGGCGCAGTACCGTTCTCGGTCAGTAACGGTGTCGGCGTTGGATCGACCGTGGTAAATCAGACTGTGCCCGCTGCCGAAGCCATCGGTACGACGTATGTCCTCGTCTCCAAGCATACCCAGGGCGATTCCTGCTATGGTCGTGATTCCGACAGCACCGCGATGTTCAAGTCTGTCTTTGTTCCGACTGACCCTTCTGTTACCGGCCTTGTTGCTGGTGATGTTCCTACTGCTGTGGCGGATTCTGTTGAGTTTACGGCTGGTGCCGGGCAATGCACTGCCTATTCTGTCATGTAATACGGTACGTGCTTAGTTTTGCATTAAAAGGTCGGGATTTTTCCCGACCTTTTAATTTGTGAATACTTTGTTGTTACTCTACTATGCACTCCCCTGGAAAATCCTGGTGGGTGCAGAGACTTACTGGATGCGGGAGCCAATGCAGACACGGGAATTTCATTCATGATACAGATAGAATCAGTTTCCAAGATGTTCAAGGAAGGTTTTCGCGGGCGCAAGGTGCAGGCGCTGCAGGACCTTGCGCTTTCTGTCGCACAAGGTGAGGTGTTCGGTTTTCTCGGCCCCAACGGTGCCGGCAAATCGACTACCATTAAAATTCTCATCAATCTGATTTTCCCTGATACGGGCCAGGCTTCGATCAACGGGTTGGATGTGCGGGACAAGGAGACTCGCCGGCACGTCGGCTACCTGCCGGAAAACCCCTATTTTTATGACTACCTTACCGCAGAGGAGCTGTTGTGGTTCGGTGGCAGGGCAGCCGGCCTTTCTTCCCGGCTTGTCAGGGAACGAAGCGAAACCCTTCTGCATAAGGTCGATCTGTATAACGCCCGCAAGCGCCCGTTGCGCACCTATTCCAAGGGGATGGTGCAGCGGGCCGGGCTGGCGCTGGCGCTGATACACGACCCACAGGTGGTGATCCTCGACGAACCGATGAGTGGGCTCGACCCGATCGGCCGGAAGATGGTCGGCGACCTGATCGTCGAGTTGAAGGGGGAGGGGAAGACGGTCTTTTTCTCTTCCCACATCCTGGCCGATATCGAGCGCTTCTGCGACCGCTACGGAATCATCGTCAGCGGCCGCTTGCGACGGGTGGAACGGGTGGAGGAGCTTTTGGCCAGTCAGCTCACCCTGGAACAGGTCTTTCTGGACGAAGTGGAAAAAGCGAGTGAAGGGGTGATGTCATGAACCTGTGGCCGGTTGCTGCAGTCACATTTAAAGAGGGGATCAGGAACAGGGCCATTTACGGCATCTCCCTCTTTGCCCTTCTCTTTCTGGTCGCCAGCCAGCTTGTTTCCGGGATGATCATGCAGGATGTCGGCAAGGTGGTGGTCGACATGGCCCTCTCTACCGTCTCTTTCAGCGGCCTGCTGCTGGTACTTTTTGTCGGGATCAATCTCATGGCCAAGGATCTTGACCGGCGCACCATATACATGGTCCTGTCCCGGCCGATTTCGCGCTCCCAGTACCTGTTCGGCAAGTTTCTCGGCATGGCGCTGCTCATTATCACGACGGTCGCCTTGGTCGGCTTCTTTGCCGTCGCCGCGATCGTGCTGACCAAGCTGCGCTTCCCCAACTTTTTCGGGCAGTTTACCTGGTGGCTGGTCTTTCTCTCCATCGCCTATACGACGCTGTCACTGATCCTGCTGACTGCCCTGAGCTTTCTCTTTGCCTCCCTTGTCTCGACGTCGTTCATTACCCTGGTCCTGACCATCTGCTCCTATCTTATCGGCCATGCCATCAGCGACGTGAAGGCCCTGGTGGAAACGCCGCAGGCGGTAGGGATCCAGGTGGCCCCCTTGACCGTCAAGCTGGTGCAGGGTGCCTATTACTTCTTTCCCAACCTCTCCCTGTTCGACATCAAAACCCAGGCTGCGCACGGTCTGGCCGTGCCTCTCGCCTCGATCTGCTGGACGGTTGTCTACGGCCTCGGCTACACCGCCATCGTCATGATCCTGGCCAGCCTGATCTTCAGTAAAAGGGAGTTCCCCTAAGATGCGCCGGGTTGTGCCGATCATCCTGTTATGTGCGCTGCTTCCCCTCCATGCGGTCAGCCTGCGGTACGCCGCACAGGCCCGGAAAGCCCTGCCCCAGGGGAGGGAAGAAGCCGCCTATGCCATCCCCGGGCCGATCCTGAAGATCACCTCGCTGGAATTCGACGGCCTGGCTTCGGATCTCATGTTCCTCCGTGCGCTGGTATTTTACGGCAGCACCTATGAACGCAAAGAAAAGCCGAGGGTTAAGGATTGGGAGTGGCAGCGCCTGTACCGCGAGCTCACCGCCGCCACCGATCTGGACCCCTATTTCCGTGACCCGTACTACTTTGCAGAGGGGACTCTCCCCTGGGACGGGCACCTGGTCAACGAGACCAATCTCCTGCTGGAAAAGGGGAGTAAATTCCGGGACTGGGACTGGTTGATGCCGTTCTATGTAGGTTTCAATCACTTTTATTTCCTGCAGGATAATGCCCAGGCCAGCACCTACCTGATGGAGGCGTCCAAAAGACCAGGGTCCAGCGTCACTATTGCGAGTCTGGCGACGCGTCTGGCTGTCAAAGGCGACAGGACCGAGACCGCGATTGTTTTTCTTGAACAGCTGTTGACGCAGGAAAAGGATGAAGAGATCAAGAAGGAGTATAAAGTCCGGCTCAAGGCTCTGAAGGGTATCTGGGTGCTGGAAAAGGCGGTGGCGTCTTATAACGCTTCGTTCGGTAAGCCGCCCGCGTCGCTGAATGCGCTGGTTGAGCGACGGTTGCTCAGGCAGATACCCGTTGACCCTTACGGCGGCACGTTTTATCTGGATGAAGACGGAGCCGTAAAAACCACCAGCGACTTGAGACACAAGGAAGATAAGTAACCTTTTCCGCCAATCCAAACATGTGGAGTCACCCGGCGGGGAGTGGGAAAAAACGTGATGTTCAATAAAACCCTTGACTTCCCCCGCTTGAATTGGTATCTAAGTAGAGTTTTTACGAAGGCGCGTAGCTCAGGGGTAGAGCACTAGCTCGACACGCTAGGGGTCGGCGGTTCGAAACCGCCCGCGCCTACCAGAAAAACCATGCCGCAGGTAGATCTGACAGGGGCATCGATGTTCGATGCCTCTTTCCGTTAAGGGGCCGATATGGCAGACATCAGCGTGACACTTCCCGATGGTTCGGCACGAACCCTCCCCCAAGGGGCGACGGTGTACGATCTTGCCGCAGCCATCGGTACCGGGCTGGCCAAGGCCGCCATCGCCGGCCGGATTGACGGTACCCTCGTCGATCTGGGTACGAAGCTGGTTGACGGCAGTCGTGTGGAAATCATCACCGAGAAGAGCCCCGAGGCGCTGGAGATCATCCGGCACTCCACGTCCCACCTCATGGCCCAGGCGGTGAAGAGCCTCTTCCCGGAAGCGAAAGTGACCATCGGTCCGGCCATCGAGTCCGGTTTCTATTACGATTTCGATGTCGACCACCCCTTTACGCCGGAAGATCTGGAAAAGATCGAAAAGAAAATGGGAGAGCTGGCGAAGGCCGGCCTGAAGATAGAGCGCCAGGAACTGTCGAGCGCCGATGCCGTCAAGCTCTTCAGGGAGATGGGGGAGGAGTACAAGGTCGAGTTGATCGAAGATCTCGGCGTTGACCATGTTTCCCTCTATCGCCAGGGTGATTTTGTCGACCTCTGCCGGGGCCCCCACCTCCCTTCAACTGCCGGGTGCAAGGCATTCAAGATTACCTCCATTGCCGGCGCATACTGGCGTGGCGACGAAAAGCGCAAGATGCTGCAGCGGGTGTATGGCACGGCCTTTCCCGACAAAAAGCAGCTTGACGAGTACCTGGAACGCCTGGAAGAGGCGAAACGCCGCGACCATCGGAAGCTCGGTCGTGAACTCGACCTTTTCTCCTTCAACGATGAGGTCGGTGCCGGTTTTGCCATCTGGCATCCGAAAGGGGCCATGCTCCGGACTGTCATCGAGGACTTCGAGCGTCGGGAGCATCTGAAGCGCGGTTACGACATTGTCGTCGGGCCCCAGATTCTCAAGACCGAACTGTGGCAGCGTTCCGGCCATTACGACAACTACCGCGAGAACATGTATTTCACCGAGGTGGATGAGCAGTCCTTCGGCATCAAGCCGATGAACTGTCTTGCCCACATGATGATCTACAAGTCGCACCTGCGCAGCTACCGCGATCTTCCCCTCCGGTTCTTCGAACTGGGGACGGTTCATCGCCATGAGCGTGCCGGCGTGTTGCACGGCCTCATGCGGGTACGCTGCTTCACCCAGGACGATGCCCATATCCTCTGTACTCCAGAGCAGCTGGACGCCGAGATCAAGGGTGTCCTTTCCTTCGTGAAGGATGTCATGGGCGTCTTCGGGTTCGAGTTCGAAATGGAACTCTCCACCCGCCCCGAGAAATCCATCGGATCGGACGAGGACTGGGAGCGCGCCACCAATGCCCTGCTCGGCGCATTGAAGGATTCCGGTCGCCCCTTCGATATCAATGAGGGTGACGGCGCATTCTATGGCCCCAAAATAGACATCAAGCTGCGCGACTCCCTTGACAGGAGATGGCAGTGTGCTACAATCCAGTGCGATTTTACGCTCCCCGAGCGGTTCGACCTTACCTACATCGATGCAGATGGTGAGAAAAAGCGCCCTGTCATGGTCCACCGGGTCATCCTCGGTTCCATCGAACGTTTCATCGGCGTCCTTATAGAGCACTTTGCCGGGAACTTCCCGGTCTGGCTTGCGCCGGTGCAGGCTACCGTCCTGACGGTCACCGAGAACCAGGTCCCCTACGCGGAAAAGGTATTCGACACCCTGCGGGCAGCTGGCATCAGGGTGCAGAAGGATATCCGGAACGAGAAGCTCGGCTTCAAGATCCGCGAGGCACAGTTACAGAAGATCCCTTACATGCTGGTCATCGGCGACAAGGAAGTTGAAAGCGGCACGGTAACCCCGCGGTTCCGTGACGGCAGCAACCTGTCGTCCATGGATCCGGCTGCTTTTGCTGAATATCTTGCCCGCGAAGTGGCGAGTTTCCACTAGGAGGTGGCACCATAGCTAAACCGACCGTTAACATCAATCAGACCATTCGGGCAAGAGAAGTCCGGGTCATCGGGGCTGAAAGCGAGCAGCTTGGCATCCTGACCATTCAGGAGGCACTTGCATTGGCGGAGTCCCAGCAGTTGGACCTGGTAGAGGTTTCGCCGACGGCGGTACCGCCGGTCTGCAGGATCATGGACTTCGGCAAGTTCAAATACCAGCAGAGCAAGAAACTGCAGGAAGCCAAAAAAAAGCAGGTACATGTCGTGGTGAAGGAAGTGAAGCTCCGTCCCAAGACCGACGACCATGACCTGGAATTTAAAATCAAGCACGTCCGCCGTTTCCTTGAAGAAGGGAACAAGGCCAAGATCACCGTGATGTTCCGCGGCCGGGAAATCACCCATATGGAACTTGGACAGAAGGCGCTGGAACGGTTCATAACCGAACTGGAAGACGTTGCGGTCATCGAAGTAAGGGCGAAGATGGAAGGGCGAAGCATGTTCATGATCGTCGCCCCCAAGGTGAAACCCCCCGTTAAATAAGATAACGACCTCCAAGGAGAATAGTATGCCAAAGATCAAGACCAACAGGGGCGCAGCAAAGCGCTTCAAAAAGACCGGTTCCGGCAAGATCAAGCGGAGCCACGCCTTCACCAGTCATATTCTGACCAGCAAAACACGCAAGCGTAAGCGCAATCTGCGTAAGAGCGCTGTCGTCGAAGCGGTTGACCACAAGAATATCGCAAGATTGATTCCGTACATGTAAAAACAGGGGCTAGGGACTGGTTAGTGATAAAGGTTTTCACTAGTCCCTAGTCCCCAGTTCCGCCTTTTAAGTCCGTGAACCGCGAGGAAACGTCTCCCCTTGCGGATCCGGCAAATAACACCCAAAGGAGTAGTGTATGCCAAGAGTTAAACGAGGTTTTAAAGCGAGACAGAGAAGAAACAAGGTACTCAAGTTGGCCAAGGGGTACCGTGGTGCGCGGAGCAAACTTTTCAGGAGCGCCACCGAAGCGGTCGACCGCGCACTCAACTACGCGTTTCGTGATCGCCGTGTCAAGAAACGCGATTTCCGGGCACTCTGGATCGCCCGGATCAACGCTGCGTCACGTATCAACGGACTTTCCTACAGCAAGCTCATCTTCGGCCTCAAGCAGGCCAAGGTCGAAATCGACCGGAAGGTGCTGGCTGACCTGGCGGTTTCAGACCCCCGCGGCTTCGCGGAGATTGCCGGAATAGCCAAGGCAAATATCTAACTGAAAACATTGACGGATAGAAAAAGAAATGGGATAGCAGTATCTCATTTCTTTTTTTTATCAGAAGGTTGTCACCCATGAAGGATAAACTCGAAGCATTGCTTGTCCAGGCCACTGCCGATCTTGCCCTGGCCGACAGTGAAGACGCCGTCCAGGAATTGCGGGTCAGGTACCTGGGAAAGAAGGGTGAACTCACCGCTGTCATGAAGGGGATCGGAGCCCTCTCTCCCGAGGAGCGTCCCCTCATCGGCCAGGTCGTCAACACGGTTCGTGACCAGTTGGAAGAGTGCCTTTCCGCCGCTCTTGCTACGGTGCGCAGCCGGAGCAAGGCACTTCGCCTCCAGTCGGAGCGACTTGACGTTACCATGCCCGGTCGTCTCCGTCCCATGGGGACGAAGCATCCCGTCACCCTTGTTACTGAAGAGATTGCCGACATTTTTGCCGGACTTGGCTTTCAGGTGGCGGAAGGGCCGGAGATCGAGCTCGACTATTATAACTTCGAGGCCCTCAATTTCCCCAAGGATCATCCTGCCCGGGACATGCAGGATACCTTCTTTGTCGATGACAACGTTCTCCTTCGAACCCATACCTCGCCGGTCCAGATCCGGACCATGCTCAAGCACGCCCCCCCTGTCCGGATCATCGCCCCCGGCACCGTCTACCGCTGCGATTCCGACGCCACGCACTCACCCATGTTCCATCAGGTGGAGGGGCTTATGGTGGACAAAGGGATCACGTTCGGCGATCTGAAAGGCATCCTTACCATTTTTGTCACCCAGTTGTTCGGTTCGGGGACAGGCGTTCGCCTCCGGCCGAGTTTTTTCCCTTTCACCGAGCCGTCCGCCGAGGTGGACATCGCCTGTGTCATCTGCAAGGGAAAGGGGTGCCGGGTCTGCAAGAACACCGGCTGGCTGGAGATTCTGGGCGCCGGCATGGTTGATCCCGAGGTGTTCCGGCATGTACAGTACGACCCGGCTTCCATTTCGGGTTTCGCCTTCGGCATGGGAATAGAGCGGATCGCCATGCTCAAGTACGGGATCGGCGATATGCGCCTCCTGTTTGAGAACGATCTTCGTTTCCTGCGGCAATTCTAAAGCATTACTTTAACAAGTCAGAATAAAGAGCGTGAAAACATGATAGTAACCTATAACTGGCTCAAGGAATTCGTGGATTTTGATCTTCCCCCCTCGAAGTTGGCAGACCTGCTGACCATGCTTGGTCTCGAAGTTGAAGGGGTGACCCCCTGCGGCGAGGGAATGGATGACGTGGTAGTTGCTTTGGTGGAAGAGCGTGCCCAGCACCCCAATGCCGACAAGCTCTCACTCTGCCGGGTCAATAACGGGAAAGAGGTCCTGAGCATTGTCTGTGGAGCCCAGAATTTCAAGGCCGGGGACAAAGTTGCCCTTGCCCAGATCGGTGCCACCCTCCCCGGTGACTTCAAGATCAAGCGTTCCAAGATCAGGGGGGAGGAGTCCTGCGGTATGCTCTGCTCCGAAAAGGAGTTGGGCCTGGCCGACGAATCGGCCGGCATCATGATTCTGCCTGCCGATCTTCCCCTCGGCCTTCCCGTCTTTGCCGCCCTTGGGCTTAAGGATACTATCTTCGAGATCGGGCTGACCCCCAATCGGGCCGACTGTCTCAGCGTTATCGGGATAGCGCGGGAGATCGCTGCCAAGCTCGGTACGAAGATCAGCCATCCGGCCTTTACTCTGACTGACAACGGCCCCTCCATCAACGACAAGGCCAGCGTCGTCATTGAAGATCCCCAGCTCTGCCCGCGCTATACGGCCCGCTACATTGAAGGTTGCAGGATCGCGCCGTCTCCCCGTTGGCTCGTCAACCGTCTCAATGCCGTGGGAATGCGCTCTATTAACAATGTGGTGGACGTGACCAATTACGTGCTCCTTGAGTATGGACATCCGCTCCACGCTTTCGATTTTAACCTGCTCGCGGGGGGAAAAATCATTGTCAAACGGGCAGGGGAAGGGGAGAAATTCACCACCCTGGACGGCCAGGAACGGACGCTTACTGCAAATGACCTTACTATCCGGGATGCCTCGCGGGGCGTCGCTCTCGCCGGCATTATGGGGGGTGAGAACTCCGAGATCAAGGATAACACCACCAATATTCTGCTGGAGAGCGCCTATTTCAACCCGACTGCCATCAGGTTGACGAGCAAGCGCCTCGGTCTTCACACCGAGTCATCCCACCGGTTCGAACGGGGTGCGGACATTGCCGTACTGGCCCGCGTTCTGGATCGGGCGGCTGCGCTCATTGCCGAACTGGCAGGGGGCACCATCGCCCAAGGCCTCATCGACGTTCATCCGTCGCCGGTCCTTCCGCGGACCATCACGGCACACCTTGACAGGATAAACCGGACACTCGGCATCACGCTCACGGCGGACCAGGTCATAACTATTTTCCACAATCTGGAGTTTGCCGTTACCCAGACCGAACCGGGGATCATGGCGGTCACGGTCCCCCTGTTCCGGGTCGATCTGGAGCGGGAGATCGATCTGATCGAGGAAGTCGCCCGTCTGCATGGTTTCGAGAACATCCCTGCCACCATGCCCAAGGCTCGTGTCTTTTCCGATCGTCCCCCACGCTCACAGCGGATGGAGAGGGATGTACGTTCGCTCCTGGTGGCACAAGGGTTCAATGAAGTGATCAATTTCAGCTTCATCGCGCCGGACGCTTATGAAAGGCTTCTTCTTCCCCCGGACGACCCGCGCCGCTCAGCGGTGAAACTGCTCAATCCCCTGGTAGCCGAACAGTCGGTCATGCGCACCACGCTGCTGCCAAGCCTTCTTGAGACCGCCGCCGCAAATATCAGTCACCGCGAGCTCAACCTGCGCCTGTTCGAATTACGCCGCGTCTACCATCCCCGGCCTGGCGAGGAGCTTCCCGCCGAACCCCTCCACATTGCGGCGATCATGACCGGTCGACGTGAACCCGAGGGATGGTGTCAGGGAAGTGACATGGTGGACTTCTACGATGCCAAGGGGATCGCCGAAACACTTCTCTCCTCGCTACAGATGCCGCCGATGGAGTATAGCAAGGAAGCCCCGGAACCCTTCTATCATCCGGGCAAATGCTGTACCATTCTGTCGGGGGGCAGACCGGTCGGTACCCTGGGTGAAATCCATCCGGACGTGCAGGAAAACTTCAGCCTTTCCCAGCCGGTTTACTATCTGGAGCTTGACTTCAACAGGCTGCTCAGTCACGTTCATGAACGGGGGTCAGTCCAGGCTCCTTCCCGCTATCCCGATGTGGCACGAGATATCGCCATGCTGCTGGCCGAAGAGACCCCGGCGACCCGGGTGCTTGAGTGCATCCATGGACTGCGACTCAAAGAGCTGGATAACGTTACCATCTTCGATCTCTACAAAGGGGAGCACGTCCCCGCCGGACAGAAGAGCCTTGCCATCAGGGTCCGCTACCGTTCACCTGAACGTACCTTGACCGATGACGAGGTGACCCGCTCGCATCAGCGCGTTATCGATGCTTTGACTGCCAAATTAAATATTACGGTGCGGTAAAAATGAGTTGATTATCTTCAACCTGTATGGTATAAACCAACCTCGTTGTCTGTATGACCCTGCTGGTGATTATTCAATGTATTGAGGTAGTTATGACCAAAGCTGATATAGTTGAGAAAATATACGAAAAAGTCGGCTTCTCCAAAAAAGAATCGGCTGAACTGGTTGAACTCGTCTTTGACATCATCAAAGACACTCTGGAAGGCGGGGACAAGATAAAAATTGCCGGCTTTGGCAACTTTGTCGTCAAGGAAAAGGCCGATCGCCGTGGCAGGAACCCCCAGACAGGCGACGAGATCATCATTGCCGCCCGCAGGATTCTCACCTTCAAGCCAAGCCAGGTCCTCAAGGCCTCCATCAACGACAAGTAGCGTTCGGCGGAGGGGGAAGGATGCCAGCCGTCAGTCCCGATAAACTGTACTACCGGATTGGCGAGGTAGCGGCCCTTACCTCTCTCAGACCGTCGGTACTCAGGTTCTGGGAAACAGAGTTTGGGATGTTGCAGCCGCGTAAAAGCCGTAGCGGGCAACGTCTTTACAGCCTGGAGAACCTGGTGCTGATCCAGGATATCAAGCGGCTGTTGTATGTTGAGAAGTTAACCATAGAAGGAGCACGGAACAAACTGGCGTTGCCGATGAGCGCCACAAAGAAGGAAGAACCGGTGGCTGTCGATGACGGTTCCCGCGGCCTTCTCCGGGAGATAAAAACGGAACTGGAGCGGATAAGGGATATCCTCTGAATTCCGGCCAGATATATATTTCGGGGCGTAGCGCAGCCTGGTAGCGCACTAGACTGGGGGTCTAGTGGTCGCTGGTTCGAATCCAGTCGCCCCGACCATATTACAAAGGGTTTGCAGAGAGATTTGCAGGCCCTTTGTTTTTTGTATGACAAGTACCATTGATCTTCCGCCAGCGGTGTTATCCTCGAATGTCCATCTGTGGTAAATGCGTTATTGTGTTCACTGTAATGAGGCCTCCATGAACATCCTGGTCACCAATGACGACGGTATTAACGCCCCGGGAATCACTGCGCTTGCTGGCGCCCTTGCCGCTGTCGGCAGGGTGGGCGTTGTCGCTCCGGACCGGGAACGGAGCGCCGTCGGCCACGCCCTCACACTCCACCACCCCCTCCGCGCAACTCCGCTCGGTAATGACCGTTTTGCCATCGACGGCACCCCCACTGATTGCGTCAACCTCGGTATCCACACACTTCTTCCATTCAAGCCCGACCTCGTCGTCTCGGGAATCAACCGCGGCGCCAACCTGGGAGAGGATATCACCTACTCGGGAACGGTTTCCGCGGCCCTTGAAGCGACACTCATGGGGATACCCGCCTTTGCCATCTCCCTTGCCACTGACAACGAGGGGGCGAATTATGCCGCCGCCGGTGCGTTCGCAGCACGACTCGCCCGCCATATCCAGCGGCAGGGGTTGCCGGCCGACACCTTTCTCAATGTTAATGTTCCCGACCTTCCTGCCGACCAGCTCCAGCCGTCCCGTATAACCAGCCAGGGGAAAAGGCGCTACGAAGGGATGATCATCGACAAAGTCGATCCCCGTGGCCGCAATTATTACTGGATCGGCACCGTTGAACTCAATTTTCTCGATATACCGGGGAGTGACTATGCTGCCGTCTCCCGTCGCCACATCTCCGTCACCCCTCTCCACCTCGATCTCACCAACTACGCCTCCTTCGCCGCTATTGAGGCGTGGAATATTGAGTAAAGCAGTTCTCTGTGGCAATAAGTAAAAAGTGTAATATTAAAAGCTTTTTTGGGACGGTGTTTCACCTTTAACTTTTCATTATTCACTGTCCATCTGGACTTTTCCCACTCCATTTGGTATAGTCCCGCCGGCAGGGGAGATAGATGTTGATCAATTTCGATATAGCCAGAAAACGTATGGTTGACGCTCAGATAGCCAAACGGGGTATAACCGACCGGCGTGTCATCGAGGCGATGCTCAAGGTGCCGCGCCATCTGTTTGTGGAAGAGGCCATGGCAGCCCAGGCCTACAGCGATTCTGCCCTTCCCATTGGTGAGAAGCAAACTATCTCCCAACCCTACATGGTGGCACTCATGACCGAGTTGCTGCAGCTGAAGGGAACAGAGAAGGTATTGGAAATCGGCACTGGCTCCGGTTACCAGGCAGCGATTCTTGCCGAAACTGCGGGGCGTGTCTACACCGTGGAACGGATCCGTCCGCTGGCCTTGCGTGCCCGCAAGGTGCTCGACAGCCTTGGCTATCTCACCATAAATCTGAAAATTGACGACGGCAGCGGCGGTTGGGAAGGTGAGGCCCCATTCGATGCCATCATTGTCACCGCAGGTGCTCCGGACGTCCCGGAATCACTGGTGCAGCAACTGGCACCGGGGGGGCGGCTGGTCATCCCCGTCGGCAGCCAGTACGAGCAGGTTCTCGTGCGTGTTACCCGCAACTTTGACGGGACGTTTGTCCGTGAAGAATCTGTCGGCTGCCGCTTCGTCAAATTGATCGGGAAAAGCGGGTGGCTCAGCGAAGAATAACCTGTCATCCCACTGTTTAACATTGAGTTGTGGATTTTGAATTGACAGCGAAACAACCAGACGTCTACTCAGAGCTGTAGTGCGGAAATTTCAGCCGACCAGGGGAGCGCAATGAAAAAGAGCGAACTGCGGGAAGATGCCGAATTGATAAAAGCTGAGCCTTTGGAGCCGGAAGACGACCTGCTTGAGGGAGATGGGGAGGCTGAGGCTGAGCCGGGCCCTCTCGATTTCGCGACAGCGGAGGCGGAGGAAGAATCCGAGGAGGAAGAGGAAGAGGCGGAAGAGGTCATAAAAAAGGTTGCCGTCGAGGAACATTTCGACGACGCCATCAAGCTCTACCTCCGTGAAATCCAGCGCACCCGGCTTCTTACCGCCGACGAGGAAAAGGAGCTTGCGGGACGTATCGCCAATGGAGAGAAGGCAGCCCGGGACAAGATGATCGAGTCGAACCTGCGACTCGTAGTAAAGATCGCCAAGCGGTATATCAACCGTGGTCTCCCTTTCCTCGATCTCATCGAAGAGGGCAACATGGGGCTGATCAAAGCGGTGGAACGGTTCAAGCTCTCCAAAGAGTGCCGGTTCTCAACCTATGCCACCTGGTGGATCCGCCAGTCCATCGAGCGGGCGCTGGTAAACCAGTCCCGCACCATCCGCCTCCCCGTCCACGTATCCGATGACATCAATAAAATGCTCCGGGTTACGCGCGAACTGGTCCAGAGCATGAACAGGGAGCCCTCCATCAAGGAGGTTGCCACTGCCATGAACGTCAATTCTGCCTATGTTCGCCGACTTATGGTGCTTCTCAAGAAGACCTACTCCATAGAACGACCCATGGGTGAAAACAACGACTATTTCCTCATCGACACCATCGAGGATACCTCTAATGTCTCGCCGGCCGACCTTCTGGAGGACCTGAACAAGTATGAGCTGCTCTCTGCCTGGTTCGGGACCCTGTCGGAAAGTGAGAAAAAGATTCTCACTCTTCGGTTCGGTCTGGATGACAAGGAACCCCAGACTCTGGATACAATTGGACGCAGTTTTGGCGTCACCCGGGAGAGGATTCGTCAGATCGAGGCCAAATCCCTGGAAAAGCTGCGCAAGATCGTAGAGTCACACGAGTTGCCCCAGCGGCAGGAATAGTTCCCTTCTCAATTGAGTTTATTTATTCCCTCTCCCTCGTGTGACCAGGGTGAGGGAACGTTTTTGCAAGAACCTTGATCTTCAAAGAGAGCGAAAGGGGGCGCATGCCCCTTACGGAGATTAATCTACCAAGGAGAATGATCACATGGAAGAACTGAAGAACATAATCCGCGATATCCCCGATTTCCCTAAAAAGGGGATTATCTTTAAAGACATCACGACCCTGCTGGCTGATGCAAAATCGTTTCAACGAATGGTCGACTCCATCGCCAACCGGTATGTGGGGCAGCGGATCGACAAAGTCGTGGGGGTAGAGGCCCGGGGATTCATCATCGGTGCCGCTCTTGCCTACAAACTGAACGCGGGGATCGTCCTTGTCCGCAAGCCGGGCAAACTCCCTGCCGAGACCTTCAAGAAGAGCTACGACCTCGAATATGGCACCGATACCCTGGAGATGCACAAAGATGCCATCACGAAGGGGGAACGGATACTGATCGCCGACGACCTCCTCGCCACGGGCGGTACCATGGGGGCGGTGGTGGATATGGTGAACAGCATGGGGGGAGAAATCGTCGAATGCTGCTTCATGGCCGAACTGGAGTTTCTGAACGGCAGGAAGAAGCTTCCCGAAGGTAAGGTCTTCTCTCTTTTGACATTCTGAAAGGCTGTGAAAGGTTAAAGGTCGCCGGAATCCGACCATCGAGTCCCAAGTCCCTGATCCCCGGCTTTTAAGCTTGAAAAGCGGGGAAGGGTGGGGTATAAAGAATAGCTCATGTCCCCGTAGCTCAGCCGGATAGAGCACTTCCCTCCTAAGGAAGGGGCCGGTCGTTCGAATCGACTCGGGGACGCCATAAAATACAGGGGGTTAGCCAGATATGGCTAACCCCCTTTCTTGTGATGCCGTAGTAAATGCCGTAGTAAAGTCGTGAGTTAAAATAATCCCCCTATAGCGTTTCACACCCGCTCCCAACTGGGTTCACAGCCCACCGTGCTTCTTTCATCCCCCCCAAAAATCAAAAACCAGACTCGGGCGGTGATGGCCTTTGAGGGCCATCACCGTTTATTTTCCCGCAATCAGAGTAGACACTCCCGCAACGCCTGCATACCCCCTACGCGGCTGCTCGCGTTTCTAACCACGCCTCGATTTCGGCACGCATCCAGCCGACCCGACCGGATGAGAGCGCCACTCGGCGTGGGAATTGCCCCTTTTTCTCCATACGCCACAGGGTCGTTGGAGAGAGCCCGGTGAGCGCCTTCAACCCCGTACGCGCCACCACAGCGCCTGCGGCACTCGGGGTGATTACCGCCTTGGGCTGTTCCGGCTTCGAGACTGGAGTGGGCTGGTGCTTCACAACGGCCCGCATCTCGGCCAGCAACAGCGGCATGATCTCCTTCGCCACCTGACGTGCCATCTCCTGAATATCCTGCGGGTCATACGATATTCGCATATCGCCTCCATTAAAGAGGCCCGCACGGGATGAAACCCGGCGGGCCTGGAAATTCAGTCGCGCTTAACGCGACTCTGTCAAGGTATTGTTCGTAGATCTGCGAAAAGTTTTGGCGGCAAGGGAACAGACAATTGATGGAACTACGTGGAGTAAAGGTCTGAAGGAGTGGAGAGCTGGTTTTTTCAGCGGTTAGAGGTTTTCTGCTGCGAATTCACAACAGACCTCTTTCAGCAAACGACAAATATTGAGCTCCGATGATGATGTGATCCAACACCTGGACGCCAAGCAGCTTACCTCCTTCTACAAGGCGTTGAGTGATCTGTATGTCTTCACTGCTCGGGGTAGGGTCGCCAGTTGGATGGTTGTGAATCAGGATAATGGATGCAGCGGTGGAGAGGAGCGCATTCTTGAACACTTCCCGAGGGTGGACAATGCTTTGATTCAGACTGCCAACAGATACTCGGTCAAAACAAACGATCCGGTTCTTTCCATCCAGGTGCAGAGCAATGAAGTGCTCACGTGCTTCACACTGAAGCTCCAGGAACATTTCAAAGACCTGTTGGGGAGAGGTGAACCGGGTTGTAATTATGTATCCAGGCGCATCCTCACGGATAACTTGGCGCTCGAAAACAGATTTAATTGAGCGGAGGCGGATGATTTTGGTAGCTTCCATCTTCTCCTCTTCACCGATAAGACGCTGGATTACGGTCATATGTCGCTCCTTCAATAGTCCTAAAGATGGCTAATACGTTTGGATCATAGATTTCTGGTGATCTCCCATGTGTCCAAGCCGATGCCGATAAAATCCCGCTCGTCCAGGTGATGACCGATGGCGGCCCGAACCTCATCACGAGCCAGGCGGATGTCTTCGATCGACAGCTTTAGTGCCTCCTCGCCCAACCTTCGAGCAATTTCAGCAAGGACGCTCTGCATGGAGATAGCGAAAACGATCTCCGAAGGGCTGTCCGCAACCTCGATCAGACGGAGTGACAGCTGGGTTACAATCTTTTCGTGTGACATATACCCCCCCTCAGCCCATCGGCTCGATGGAGACGGTGTAGGACTTCATCTGGTGATACGCCAAGAAGTTGGACTCCCAGAGCGAGAACAACTCCCGCCCGCTGGAGATGGGATATTCGACGCCGAAGTGCTGGAACAGACCCAGAGAAAAATCGAAGTCCAATTCCTTGCCCAACTCACAGTGAGGCAACCTGCCGAAGTAGGAGAAGTCCGTGATGTACTCGATGCATCCACCAGGTCCAACAGCAATCTCCACGGGGTGAAATCCTCCTTTATCGGGGCAATAGCCAGGGTCGCGGAACGAGATAATCGCCCCGGTTTCCTGGGCAATCCCTGCCGTGGTCAATGTGTCCTGTATGAGATGGTAGAGCGTGTCGCTGATCGGCCAAGGCAAGTTGTCGGTTCTAAGGTTCATAGTTGTTACCTCCTGAAAACAAGAATGCCCATACCCCTGTAAGGGTATGGGCGGTCAATGTGATAGCTGATAATATCTTACTTCTGGCGCGCTTTCTGCCTGATTTCCGGAGTGATTAAGTGCTCTATTCTTGCCAACAGTGCGGCAATGGCTGCCAAGTCATCGACGTAGCCGATAATCGGCAATGCATCTGGTATAGCATCCATCGGCGCGATCAGATATGCGAGTACCGAGACAATCAAAATTTTCACCCAGACCGGGGTCTGAGGATTTTGAAAGACCAGATACAGCACCATTGCCTTCTCGCAAACTTCGCCGCTGATCTTTGAAAGTTTCCGCTTAAACGCAGATTCGGAAAAGTGCCGACGGTATTTACTGTAATTATTATTTGACATAGGCACTTCCTGTGTCTTGCAACAGACCAGCTTGGACGGCATCCCTCGCGATGAGATCTTCCAACCTTGTCCTGAACTCCATCGGGAGCCAAGGCTCATCCGCCACAAACAGGCACGGACCACCCGCGTTGTTGGTACCCCAGAATATGAAGAAACAGCCGTTTTCCAAGGTAGCCGAGTCGCACCAGTTCCATTCATTGCTCAACAGATCGACTGGATAGCCCTCGTCGAATGCGAAGTTTTGGGGATCATCTCCCATCTCAAACAGGTACCAATCGCCACCGAGTGAGCCATTGAACTCTTCTTCCATCTCCATCAATAATTCTTCGTCACCGTCGTGACACAGGACGGCTCGGGCCTCCATCGCCCTCTTGACCACGCCGTCGGACATTGCTCTTAGCTCCCGCAAATTCCTGATCTTGATCATGGTTGAGCCCCCCCTCCCTGGGTATTGATACACTCGGTGCGCTCCTCATCCTCCATCTCGTGCAACATTCGGGTGCGGATAGCTTGATCAAGCCAAGGCTCATCGGGTACCAAGATTGAAAGCGTGAACTGGTTATTCCGAAGTATCACGGCATGGTACAGGCGAGACGCCTTATCGTAGCTCACCCCTTCGAAACAACTTTCATTCCAGCGAGTACCCAGCCGCTCGGCCAGACTCTTGTCCGTGTCGGTCGGTGTCACGAGGATCACATAGCCGTCATCGTCAGGTTGATAGCCTGCCCCATGAGCAGCGTAAATGCCTCGCATCAACTTGGTGACCGGCGATACCAGATGTGTTGGCAACCGGGCCTTTGGGATATCCTCCATTGATCGAAAAGCAAGCATGATTACCCTCCTGAACTGAATTGAACTCCAGGAGGGTAATATCTTCACCATATTCTGATAGTTACGGTTCCGGCAGAGGCGGGCAATGCTCGTCAATCCAACTTTGAAGAATCTCAAGGACGCTCCGGCCTGACAGCAGTGCAACCATCTTTAACCGCTTGTGGTGCGAAACAGACAGCTTGCAACTGAGTTGAATAGTTTCCGAGGCGGGAACCTGTTTCTTGGGTTGGGGCTGCGGTAGCGCTTGCAGTGCAGACATGGGCGTGGTAGCAGGGGGCGTTTCTTCTATGGTGGTGGTTTTTGAGCGCATCAAGGGCTTCATAAGTGGCGGTCTCGACGGGACAGGGGCATGTACCATTCCTTGAGAAGTAACATAATGAGACGGATCATGATCCTCTGGCTCAAACGGAGGTCCATCGATTTCGTCATCCCCGTCGTCATAATCGGGTCCATTGTTGAAGCCAAAATCAATATCGTCATCTACGCCATTCACTTTGCCCATGGCCTGCTCCGCAGATAGCCGATTCATCGTTTCCACAAAACTGCTGCTCGGCTGCCCCACTTTTTTTCTGATCATCTTCGCCATGATTTTCTCCTTTTCTACGAAAATTATTTTCCTGGAATTCAGGTTCAATAGTTTTGTTCAACATAAAAAATCAAAAAGTGATGCGAATCAGGGCCACCACCGGACCATGCAAATCTTCAAAACTTTTTTTCAGGGCAAGATTGGAATCCACAGAGGAAAAAACTTTTCGCAAGCCAGGAGTAACGAAAAGTTCTGGTAATATTTTTTCGCAAGGTGTATGGTAACGAAACTTTTTTACCGTGGAGGGAACGTGGCGAAAACAACCGGTCATTATGTGACAACAGCCACGGCAGGCGAGCAGTTCAAGGCCTTCGTCCCTGATCCGTTACCGGCCCAATCGGCACTGAACCTGAAAGCTCGACACTTCGAGCTGATGGAAAAAGCCAACTGGGCGCTGGGCCGCCTGGATGGCGTGGCAGCCCTGTTACCCGACACCTCTCTCTTCCTATACTTCTACGTCCGCAAAGAAGCCCTCCTGTCCTCCCAGATCGAAGGCACCCAGTCGTCACTATCCGACCTGCTGTTATTCGAGAGCAATGAAGCCCCCGGCGTGCCGCTGGATGATGTGGTGGAAGTTTCCAACTACGTCGCCGCCATGAACCACGGCCTGAAGCGCCTGCAAGAGGGTTTTCCGATATCGTTACGCCTGATCAAGGAGATCCATGAAGTACTCCTCTCCAAAGGGAGAGGGAGCACCAAAGATCCCGGTGAATTCCGCCGCAGCCAGAACTGGATCGGTGGCACCCGCCCCGGCAATGCCCGGTTCGTACCTCCACCACCCGAGCAGGTTATCACCTGCATGGGCGACCTGGAAAAGTACCTCCACGCCGAGCATACGCCGGTTCTCATCAAGGCGGCTCTGGCTCACGTCCAGTTCGAGACGATCCACCCGTTCCTGGACGGCAACGGCAGGCTGGGTCGGCTCTTGATCACCCTGCTTCTCTGCGCACAAGGTGCGCTCACCCAGCCCATGCTTTACCTGAGCTTGTTTTTCAAGGCGAATCGGTCGGAGTATTATGACCTCCTGCAGAAGGTCCGGGTTAAGGGAGCCTGGGAGGAATGGCTGTTATTCTTCCTGGAGGGAGTTCTGGAAACCTCACAACAGGCTGTCACCACGGCACAAGCCATACTCCAGGTATTCGAGCATGACCGGCAGCGCATCGAGCAACTGGGCCGCCCGGCAGGGTCGGCACTGAGGCTGCACCAGTACCTGCAACGGAAACCGTTAATTACCATCCAGAAGGTAGCGGATGAAACCGGCATGACCCGCCCCACTGTGGCAACTTCGGTAAAACATCTGACCGACTTGGGGATTGTCCGGGAGCTGACCGGCAAAGAGCGGCATCGACTGTTCGTCTATGACGAGTATCTGAAGATATTGAATGAGGGAACGGAACCACTGCGATAACCAGCCAGAATTCTATGTAGGTTCAACACATTGCTGCTCTAGGAGGGTCAAATGTCCGTAAGAGTAAAGATTGGGAATCAAGAGCATGATCTCGCGCAGGCCGACAAGCACTGGATTACCAGCCAAATTAGAGATCAGCAGAGCGACAATGGCAGTGTGTGCGTCCAAATCATTATCGAAAAAGGTGACGTCAATCTAAGGCTCCGATCAGCAGGCTGTCCATCCACTGGCGGAGGAGCACGTCAGGCAAATCCGAATGAGCTACGGATTCTTGACCTTTGGCAGCAACATGGCGGCAAGGAAGGCCACCTTGGCGGTGGTGAGGTTGTCGCTTTTCTGAGTCAGCTGCAAAGGATTCTGTAATGGCAAAAGTTTTTTTCTCTTACTCACATGCAGATGAATCTCTACGTGACGAGCTTGAAAAGCATCTTTCCATCTTGAAGCGACAAGGGCTGATCGAAACGTGGCATGATCGGCGAATTGGAGCAGGCGGAGATTTCAGTCATGAGATCAGCAGCCATCTTGAAGATGCCGAAATAATCTTACTTCTTGTCAGTGCTGACTTCCTGGCATCCGACTATTGCTATGACATCGAAATGAAGCGAGCGATGGATAGACATGAACGGGGCGAGGCCGTAGTTATACCTGTCATTTTACGCCCCTGCAGCTGGCATGGTGCTCCATTCGGAAAGATTCTTGCCGCAACGAAAGATGGAAGAGCAATTACAAAGTTTCCGACCCTTGACGATGGCTTTCTGGAGGTGACTTCTGCCATCGAAAAAGTTGTGCGAGAAATTCCGATGCAAGTAACGCCTGCCCCTGCTACCAGACCGGCAGCTTTATCACACCCCTCAACTGTAGATACTCCTCGTACAAGCAATCTGAGAATCACCAGGAAATTTTCCGACCATGATCAGGATGTTTTCCTCGAAGAAGCTTTCAACTTTATCTGCAATTACTTCGAGGAGTCCCTGCGGGAACTGGAAAGGCGGAATCCTGGCATCCAAACGCGAGGGGCACGCATCGATCTGCGCCACTTCTCTGCAAAGATTTACCGTGAAGGGCGGCAGATCACAGGTTGTAGAATCTGGTATGGCGGCAGATCATCTTTTTCAAGCGGCATTCTCTACTCCAGTAATGCCGACGCCACCACCGATGAATCATACAATGAATCAGTCTCAGCTGAAAATGATGGATACACACAATATCTCAAACCTTTCGGCATGCCACACTTAGGCAACCCACCAGCAAAACAGCTTACTGAAGAAGGCGCAGCAGAGTACCTATGGACACTGTTGATCGAACCGCTTCAGCGTTAACTTTTTTTGAGATTACAACGCCAAAATCGTAACTGAAATGCAAAGGCATCAGAGTGTGTAGCTTTTGCTTGTTATTCGCGGCAAGTGAATCTTGCCAACCGGGAGTGGCCACGAATGAATATTCTCATCATTGTTGCAGTTATCGTCATAATCCTGGCTGTCCTGACCGCCTTGAAGGCCAAACAACCCGCCAAAGTCGGTGAACTCGCCTTCGACAGCAGGGATACCCTGTTTTCTCCGGCTGAGCGGTCATTTCTGGGCGTCCTGGAGCAGTCTCTCGATAGCCGATTCCGGGTATTCGGCAAGGTACGGCTCGGAGACTTGGTCAAACCGGCAAAGGGGTTATCCAACAGTAAGCGCACTACGGCCTTGAACAAGAGCAACCAGAAACACTTGGATTTTGTTATCTGCTCGGCAGCAGACTTGGCTGTTATCGGCGTGGTGGAGTTGGACGATCAATCTCACGGGCGTGAAGACCGGGCCGGTCGGGATGCGTTCGTCGATCAGGCGTTGGCAACTGCCAAGATTCCGATAGTTCACTTCTCCGCAAAGAGAACGTATGCGATTCAGGATGTCCGGGCGACGCTTAACGAATCCTTGAAGCTGGCATTCAACCCTGTTGCATCCGACATGTCCATGCAAGCGCCTCCGACTGTACAACCGGTTCAACAGACAAAGGTTGACCCACTTCCAGCAAAGCCCGAGGAGGCTGCACCGGTCTGCCCAAAGTGTGCTTCAGTTATGGTGAAGCGCCAGGCGAAGAATGGTTCCCATGCGGGTGATTGGTTCTGGGCATGCTCTGCTTACCCCAAATGTCGGCAAGTGATAGCACTGTAATTTAATGAAAAATATAGGCTGGAGAAATTGATGAGTGAGCTACAAATTAAGCGCGATGAAAAAAAAGGGAAAATCTGGAGCCACATTCGAAGCAAGTGGTTAGTGGAAACACCCGAAGAAACGGTACGCCAGGAATACTTACTGGTCCTTGTTAATGAATACAGTTTTGCCATTGATCAAATCGCCGAGGAGATGGACCTGACTGGCCGTGGTTCGGCTTCCGCCCGTGCGGACTTTGTTATCTGGCGCACTACCCAGGACAAGGCCGACGATAACGCCCCCTTCATCATCGTCGAATGCAAATCTGATAACGTCACCATCAAGCCACAAGACTATAGTCAGGGTGAAAACTACGCCCGCATCTGCGGCACACCGTTTTTCGTCACCCACAACTCACGGGAAACCAAATACTGGCGGGTCAAGAAAGACAAGGTGCCCGGCTACACGGAAGAGATAGAGAACATTCCTCATGGCGACGCTTCAGACAAGGACATCGAGGAGTTGCTCTCCAAACTCCGCGCCTTCAAGGAAAAGGAGTTCGCCGACCTACTGCACAAGTGCCACAACATCATACGCAACCGGGAAAAGAAAGATCCGGCGGCGGCCTTCGATGAAATCGCGAAGGTGCTGTTCATCAAGGTCTATGTGGAACGGTCGCTGCTCACTCGGCGCAACAAGACCAACCTGTTCACCGTCGATGTGCTCAAAAACCAAATCGCCGAAAATCCGCTCGACAACCTATTTCAGGAAACCAAGCGGGCCTACGCCACCGATAAAATTTTCGAGGATGACGAGCGCATCAACCTCAAACCTGCCACCGGGGAGGCCATCGTCAAGGAGTTGGAGAAATACAATCTATCCGATACCAGTGAGGATGTGAAGGGCGTCGCCTTTGAGCGGTTCCTCGGTCGTACCTTCCGGGGCGAGATTGGCCAGTTTTTCACCCCGCGCACCATCGTCGAATTCATGGTTCACATGGTCGATCCCCAAGAGGACGAGATCGTCTGTGACCCGGCCAGCGGCTCGGGCGGTTTTCTCATCCGCGTGTTTGAGATCGTGCGGGAGAAGGTACTTGCCGACGCCGACCGCGAATACAATACTTTCAAGGCTAAAGTCGAAAAGGACAAGTCACTCACCGAGGAGCAGCGGGCGAAGAAGCTTCAGGACAAATTCACCGAGGTGCAGACCCTCATAGACCAGAAGCGCGAAGGCTCGCGCCTGTGGAAGCTCTCTAACCGTTGCATCTACGGCACCGACGCCAACGACCGCATGGCCCGCACCAGCAAGATGAATATGATCATGCACGGCGACGGCCACGGCGGCGTCCACCACCACGACGGCTTTCTCAACGTCAACGGTATCTTCGAGGGGCGTTTCGATATCATCCTCACCAATCCACCTTTTGGGGCCAACGTCGAGCCCACCGACAAGGTTCTGGAGGTGGATATCAAGGTGAATCCGGCGGCGGAAGAGCGTTATCTGAAGGAGTATGGCAACCTCTACCGCGAGGCTCAGAACCGGGTGAAGGCAGCGCTTAACAAACCCATCGCCAGCCTGTTCGACCTGCCCAAAAGCAACACAGCTAAGATCAAGACTGAAGTGCTATTTATTGAGCGATGCCTCGACCTGCTCGCACCCGGCGGCCGCCTCGGCATAGTGCTGCCGGAGGGCATCTTCAACAACCCCTCGCTTACTTATGTGCGCGAGTTCACCGAAGACCGGGCCTTTCTCCGCGCCGTGGTAAGCTTGCCGCAGGAAACCTTCATCAGCTCCGGGGCCAGTGTGAAATGCTCTTTGCTCTTCCTGCAGAAATTCACCGAAGAGGAACAGCAGCGTTTCGACGACACCTATTCCGCCGCCAAATCCGAGATCGAAACCAGGTACACCGACGAAATCCAGGCCGAACTGGAGCGGTTGGGCAGAGAAATCGAATCGGCCAAGCAGGCAAAGGACGCCGAGCGGCGCAAGGCCCTGCAAAAGGAACTCAAGGACTACCTGAAGGAGATGGAAACCCGGCAGATTGCCGAGACGCGGCAACTGCTCAAGGAGCGTTTCGACTACCCCATCTTCATGTACGAGGCCGAGAAGGTCGGTATCTCCGCCACCGGCGATGAGGATCAGAACGAGCTCTACCCCAATGACCGCCAGCCTGCGGACTGCGAGAAGACCTGTCTGGAGTGGTACCGGGAATTTCTGACCGATCCCAAGGCATTCGCAGTGGCGGGAGAGGTTGAATGATGGCGGCTTCTATCTCCAGGCGGCCAAGCTGTATATTCTGGTCGGAAATTGAAAAGTGGACGCCTGAATCCATTCATCTTCGCTTTGGAAAGCTGCCCGATGGCTGGCAACTTTTACCAGTGTGCAAATTTGCCGCTCAACTTGAAAACAAGGAGCGTGTTACCCCCGAAGGCGAATACAAAATGGCCGGAGTCAGATGGTATGGCGAGGGGGTATTTCATCGTGAAACTGTCTTAGGGAAAGAGCAAAGTGCGAACTACCTGTATCCATTAAAACCTGGATCAATCATTTATAACCGGCTGTTTGCATGGAAGGAATCGTTTGCTGTAGTTCCTGATGAGTTGGATGGTTTTTATGTTTCAAACGAGTTCCCGCAATTTGAAATAGATCAGTCAATAGCTCTACCCACATACATCTATCTGCTTTTAACGACCAAGAAAATTATTGGTGCTGTGAATGCCGCATCCATTGGATCGGCAGCTATCAGCAGAAACAGATTCAAGGAATCCGATTTCCTTGGTTTTAAAGTCCCAATCCCGCCGCTGCCGATCCAGCAGAAAGTTGTGGCGTATTGGGAGGCTGCGCAACTGGAACGAGCATCGGCGGAAACCGCTTTATCTGCCTTGGTGGCAGAACTCAATTCGTGGCTCATCAACCAAACTATAGGCTTTAACCAGGTGACTCGTTCCAAGGTGTTCCTCGCCAATTACGAGAATATTCAGCAATGGGATGTCAAGGCCGGTCGCGCCGCCGCGTTCGTTACTGCAAATCCGGACTTTATCCGGTTGGGCGATTACACCAATGAATGCACCGAAACCGTTAGGCCCTGGGAAGAACCAGAAAAGGAATGGCCCATCTACGGGGTCAACAACAAGGAAGGCGTTTTTCTGAGCTCCATGCAGGTCGGGAAAGAGTTCAACGCGCCGTACAAGAAAATAGAGAAAGACTGGTTCTTTCATAACCCCACACGCGCCAATGTCGGCTCGCTCGGCATCGTACCAGAAGTTCCAGAGGATGCGATAACCAGTCCCGAATATCAGGTATGGAGGCTGAAAGGCGGTTTTCTGCATGACTTCATGGCGCTCATACTGAGGACGGATTACTTCCTCGCGCTGGTAGCTTTTAACCGTGTCGGCGGCGTGAAACAGCGCATGTACTACGCGAATCTGGCCGAAATCAGACTTCCCGAAATTCCGGTGGACGTACAAAAAAGGTTTGCGGACCAGCTGCAAGTGATTCTGACAAACATCACAACTGCCAATGAAAAGCTGCTCCAGCGGAAAAAAGAGATCGAAAAAATGATTCTCGGCACTCGACCGGTTGAGACACACTGACAGGGGAATATATTCAATGGAGGGTTCGCATGACTGACAAGTTACTCATTCTCGGCGCAGGGGTAGACCGCACTGGAGGTATTGATTTTCCACTCGCTAATACCCTGCTGGCAGATGTCACTCGCTATCTAGATGGCCCCGGCAAAGCGGTAGACGACGCCCTTAGGGATATGCTGCCAGGGCTGCGCTTCACGTTCAATAGTATGATCGCTCGCGCTGTGGACAAGATCGCCACCCGCGAAACCCACGAACAGAAAGCGATGGTGCAGCGCGTTCAGGAGGCCATTGCGCACCTACCTCCGGATCAGGAACATGTCAGGAAACATGGCGAACTTATTATCCGCCTTTTCAATAAACTGGCCACGATAGCTGAACACAGCATCCTTGACGAGGAAACGGAGGCCCTGATTCGGGAGGTTTTTCCGACCGACGCAGACGACCTAATCGACAGCGATTCGATCCTTGATATCCACAAGCTTTCGCTCTCAGACACCTTCAAGACAGTTTTGAAACGCACTCTCAAGTTGGGACTGTCTGCTGAAAGGCACGAAGTCGCCGCCGCACTCGGTGCGGACATGCTGAATATCGAGACCCTGCTGATCGAGAAATTCCTCGGCTTTTACAACGAAAAACTGCCGGACATCAAAAATTACATCTATATTTCATGGGCGCTGTGGGCCTACCTCGTGGCAAAACAGCGAGAGGTGATCGCGGCACACGTCAGCGGTATCCTACCTTTCTACGGCGTGCTACCACAGGGTCTCCGGGCCATCACGCTTAACTACACCGCTTTTCTGCAAAACCAGCTCGGCGATGCACAGACCATCTACTTCCACGGCGGATTAGCTGATTATGTTCGTATGGACACCAGAGACCTCCTGCCAATTGAGAACATTCTCGATTGTGACCCCGCCAATTTTATTCGCGAGATCGTAGCACCTAATACAGATGTCCGTCATGAAGATCCACGCCAACAGAAACATGTCATTCCGGCGCTGGTGCCTCCCCTACGTTTGAAGCCTATCTTGTCACATCGTTATATCGAGCTCTGGAGCCAGGCATCGCACTGGGTGAAGGAGGCAAAGCATATCGTTGTGGTTGGCTACTCTTTCAACAACGCTGATGAGCACTTCAACGACATTTTGCGTTCGCACCCGGACCGGCGTGTGGATATTGTCGTCCCTGAAGCAATGAGCCCCGCGTTCCTTGACCGCATGGAAAAAGTCTTTGGCGTTGCGGCCAGTCAATACAGCAAAGTCAAAATTAATGGACATGACGCACTCCAAGCAAAAAAAGTACGTCTGATTGCCGCCAAGGCGGGAGATATTGATATCTCAGCGCTTTTTGTGTCATCTCAGACAGCGGGAAACCACTGACATGTCTTGTGGCCGATCGGCAGCTTTTTTGTGAGTGGCTGAAGAACGCCAACAGACAATCAGAGCATAGTTTCACGCAGATGACGGACTAAGACTTAGCGAGTAGCTACATCTAAGTGGGACAAGAGAATCTAGGAAAATAGCATGGATTATCCTTCGGCAATTGAACGTGTTTATGAGCACCTTGAAGGCGGGCATGTTGACAAGGCCGCGATGACATGTCTTCGTATAGCCAGAAACCTCAACGACTACCTATATGCTGCAATCTTTTTACGGGAGATGTACCCTGTTGACCGGGAATTTATGCGCATTCTGTATGACGACACAAATCACCTAAAGAAGGAAACTCAAAAGTTCTTGTATGAAAATTCTTTTACCTATTGGATAGATACCCACACCCTCGATTACAGTCTCGGCACAAGCGAGGATGGTGATGCCAGGAATGTACTTACCATAGCAGTAGGAGAGATAAATCCCGAACTTGAGCAGTGGGAACGTTCCATTCAAGACTTGGCACTTCCTCCGGGAATGGGAGAGTTCGATACTGCCGCCTTCACGGATCGATATACTGGCCGGAAATCACAGATTCGACTCCGCATCAAAGCAATTCACACGGTCAAGGAGCGGATTAAGACAAGATGCCTCAACTATGCAATTCGCATTGAGCGTCAATTACAGGCCCAGAGCAAATCAAAAAGTTTCTTAGATCAGATCCATAACGACGTTAACAACTATTTCAAGGCGCACTCTGATGATGTGTACGTCAAGTTACAGAAAGCAGCGCAGCTTATTGACTCCAATGATCCAGAAGATCTATCACTTCTTCTCACACAAGTTCGACGCGCTATCAAGGCAGCAGCTGACTTCTTCTATCCACCTGTAACAGAGCCTGTAAAGTGTTCGGATGGAGCCGAGCGAGATCTGGGAGATGAACAATATCTGAATCGTTTGCATGAGTTCTTATCAGTTACTTTCAAAAAATCCACGTCACGTGACCTCATGAAAACTGAGTTGGACTATCTGGCTGTCTTTGCCCGCAGGCTCAATGATGTAGCTTCAAAAGGCGTTCATACCGACGTAACTGCACCGGAGGCGAAGCAGGGGCTACTAGGGATTTACATGTTTCTGTATAACGTCTGTTCACGGTTACAGGAAGAACCAACTTAACGACCATTCAGAGATAATTGTGCAGAACCTCCCAGAGACATATAAACCCTTCTTCGATCTCTTCGAGACGTTACCCAAGCCCCAGTACCGTTGCGATCAAGTCTATTACATGGCGATCGATGCGGAGTGGTATGAATCCAGGGGGCGGAATGTAGTCCTCTCCTACCAGCTTGCCACCGTATCCCGCACCACCAGCGCAAATATCATAAAGTATGTACCCGCAGCTAAACGCCTCACCCTGCCAGAACTGGTGGGCCTGGGTATCGCCTCCGTCAATGGCGGCAGCATCCCTGAAGACCACCAGAAGAGCAAAATTCTGGTCGTACTGGTGTCGCACAACGTGGCGGCGGAATGGAGCGTGCTGGCCGACCGGGATGAACCCTACCTCACGAAGAAGTTGACTCTAATCCGCCGGTCGCCCGTGACAGGTAATGACTTCATCGACATCACCATCGCAAAGAAATACCCCGTATGGGTCAAAGTCTTTGATACCATGCTCCTGGCCCCTGCCAGCCACCAAAGCCTGAAAAAACTCTCCTCACTGATCGGCGATGAAGAAGAAGAAAAAAGACCGGTCAGTCAGTTCCACATCGAGCACATGAACATTTTCCTTCGGGATCAACCCGAGGAATTCGAGCGATACGCGCTGAAGGACACGGAAGTAACCATCAAGCTCTTCTTCCTGCTCCAGAGATCCCTTAACGAGTTGGTATACCGGGACGACAAGGGTATATGGAACGGCGTGATCGTGAAACTCTTCCGCACTCTGGCTTCAGCCGGGGTGGAGGGATTCCTGAGCAAGAACCCATCATTCGTGGTCTACCGAGAGCATCTCGGCTTGAAAAAAGCCCCGAAGAAACGGCAACTACCGCCTGAACTGGTTGGCAAGTTCAGTGAAGTCTATAAGCTCATCAAACGGGCCTACCATGGTGGCAGAAACGAAGGTTACTTTGTCGGGCGCACCACACACAATCCCGCCACCAAGGACAGAATCTGGGTCGATGTGGATTATTCCGGCTGTTACCCAACTGCCATGGCCCGCTGTCCGAAGATCGACGTTTTCGGTAAATTCGACTACATCCCACTCACCTACAAGATTGACGATAAGATTGCGAAGATCCTGACTGACAAACACATCCCGCCTGAAGCGATCAGGGAGGCCAGAGAAGCCCTAGCGTATTCACCGGAGGCATTCAACCGAGTACTCCGGGAGATGATAAACAAGTCCCACGCCGCGACAATCCGGTATGAAGCGACCGTTATCGACAACCGACTGATCAGGCGCTGGATGACCGACTGGAAAAAATTTAAGCGAAACCTGGAGAATCCAGAAGACCCAGACCCCCAGAAAGGCACGTACCAGTTCCTTGATCAGTTCGCGATTCCTGGATTCGCACGGGTACGTTTCAAGTTTCCCGGCGGAACCCGTTTCCCCTGTCTTCCGGTCAAACATTATCGCTATGGCCTTATCTACCCGCTGGAGGGAGAAACCGTAGCCACCGCACCGGAAATCATGCTGGCCGTGGAAGCCGGTGCCGAGATCAAGGCCGTGACAAGCCTGTCGTTCCCGATGGTCACGGATGAATCGGGGCTACCTGAAAGATTTTTTCTCCCCCATCTCAGGGAAATGACCACCGAACGCGGCAAATACAAGAAAGACAAAGGCAACCCCTCATCCCAGATCCTGGAGAAACTGCTCAAGGAATTCGTCAACAGCTTCTACGGTAAGTTCGCGCAAGGTATCAACCCCCGCAGTATCTACCAGCCGACAACGGGCGAGATGAGATCGCTTGGACCATCGGCCATCACTGAGCCGTACATTGCAGCACTTACGACTGGGTTGGCCCGTGCTGCTCTATCCGCAACACTAATGGCGGTTGAAGACTACAACAAGGAGAGGAAGGACACGCCTCATTCACAGATTCACGTAATTTCAGCGACCACAGATGGTCTGCTCATCGGATTACCTAACCCGAAGGGGTACGCCACGGCATCCGATTATTACGTGTGGAAGCAAGCGGACGGCAAGGATGACCGGCTGGAGCTGATCGAGGGCGAGGAAATTTCCCTGGAAAACGTGCTGGACGCGTTCGGTTGTGCGGACTTGATGAAGAAGATCATGGCCTACCTGCCGAACCGCCAGATGTGCAATGCTCGATATGAGCTGACCGAAAAGCAGGAATTCCTTGAGATAAAAAACATGGCTGATGAGGTTATCAGCGTCAAGACCCGTGGACAGATAGGCTTGCTCGACACCCCGGAACAGCATGCCACGATACTGGCCCGCTTCGGACACAAGCCGCCGTTGAGCGAAGAGATTGAAGATCCTGAAGAATATCGGCGAGTCATGGAGGCGGGGGGAATCGTCCGCAACACCGAGGACAGCAAGTGGATCATCAAGCAGATGGAGCGCATCGCGCAGGGTCGGGAAGACCTGGACACGTATTCCTTCATCACACTTTCGACTTTTCGGAAGATGATCGACAGCAACGGCCAGATGGACATGGTAAAGCAGATCAGCAAGCGCAAGATCAATACCGACTTCGACTGGAAACGGAAACTGGTTGAAGATGAATCAACCGGCAAAATATCGCATTTTTCCTTACCCTACCAGACTGTGAGTGATATGTTGCTTCACCGGGGCCAGGTGGAGACGATTCGCAAGAACGGCCAAACCGCGCAGCCTCAGATGGTTCTCCACCGGGTGCAAGTCAAAGGAAACTCGTTACGTTTCCGGGGAGGCCAACCGCTGATGGTGGCTCGCCTATTTCTGCGGGGAGTGGTACAGAAGCATATACAGGTGCAGCTTCCAGATGAGTGTTTCGCCGAGATGGCTGATAGGATGAACAAGGTCTGGGAGGCCCAGGAACTCACTGAGGCATACCCGAAGACCTGGAGCAAGAATGACCTGCAAAGCGCCTCACGTGGAAACTGGGAACCGGGCTGCATTATGCCGAACGCAACGCTGGATACTCTGGTGGAGACATTAACAGCGGAATTCGGTGCCGCCCATGAGCAGGTCAGGACACTGATATTCACTGGAGAGGTTCATGAGGAAACGAACAGCGCCCTCCTGGAGCAGGTCGTAAGAGGGATTATCCACGGACCAAGATTAGGCATCCAACCTTTCCGCAAGCTGTTCGATACAAGACTTCTCCCGGATACACGGGGACTGTTGCTCGCCTTCCGGCCGCACCTTACGGAGCGGCTGATGGTACTGTACCGGACCGGGACTTTCGTCCCAGGGCTTCGCCCTGCGAAGGATCGTGCAAAGCTTGAGCGGTTATTCTACAAGGCGGGACTCCCGCCGAAGGATGCCGGGAAGTGCGCTCTGCTGATCGCCCCCACGCCTGCGGAGGAAAGAAAACGCTTGCCCAGGAATCCGGCCCAGAAACGCTGCCTGGATCATCTGGTGATGGCACTACAGCAACCGGACATCAATGCCGAAGGGATAAAAACGGCAGAAATTCTCAAAAAGCTGAAGCGTTACGGGCTAAGTCGTAATCAGTACTATGCGCTGAAACACAACAAGTTCACCCCGCACTGTATCAACGATACGCCAGCCAACAGGCAGCTGATCGAGAAGATGGCGAAAGCTCTCTACAAGGACCCTGTGCCACTGCTGGAGGCGCTTATCGATGGATGACGTTGGAACAGACCCCCATATCTATCTTTTCAGAAGAGACGCAGAAACGTATTGCCTCTATAGGGTTAACAGGAATAGTCTCCCTATCAAGATAATAACTGTATCATGGACTCACCTCCTGTGTGAGGCGTTAGATCTCCAATCGGCTGAAAACGGTTGGGGAGTACTTTTTCACCAGGCATCGTTACTGATGGAACAAGGGGAGAAGCAGCACAGGGAAGTTATTAAGCGTATCAGCCGCCGCAACAGCCGCAATATCGTCATGCAGCTTGATACCATCTGGAGCTATGCCAGAACAACATTTGACACTGAAAACCCTTACAGGAAGATAACCCAAATGCAGAAAGAAAGATTGATGGAACTGCTGAAGTCCGGGCTGGATGCAGTCCGGGCAGAACTCAAGATCGACGCTGGAAATCCGGTAGAGTATTCCTACGAGATCACCTACAAGGTTATTAACGCTGCCCCCAATGAGCGATGCCAGCAACTTCTTGAGCGCCTGCAAACCCAACATCCAGGGCCAATCTACCCGGATCTTCTTGAGAAGATAAAGGCCCAGATCGAGCAAATGGCCCCGGATGAGAGTGATCGGGTACTTCGAGTGCTGGGAGGGACCAGAAACAGAGAGCATCTCGCGGCGATATCCGTGACATCGGAAGATGACGAACTCTGTGTGACCCTGGTCAACATCCACGGCCAGAAAATCAGGATGGAGGCGTGGAATTTTGTCAATCTCCTGGAAAATCAGGGTACGGCACTCCGGCTGGCAGACCTCACGACAGGATTCCGGGAACAGTGCCAAGTGCTTGTGTTCAATCTCAACAAGAAGGGCAAGGTTTTCGGCAGGTTTATTCCGGCAAGGTCTACAATCGAGGTGGTCTGCCTTCAAGATTCCGATAATTCTGTAAGCGACAGGGCTACCTTCGTTATCGACATCGACTATGCACTATGTGTGTATGCAGCGGTAAAACGACTTAGAGATGACAAAGAGCGATTCAACCGACTGAAAGAGAAGGCAGAAAACACGATTGAACACGATCCGTTCGACAAAATATTTCAATCCATGGAGGCGTTATGAGCAAAGATAAGGAAGATGGAATCGACCAATTACCTGAGATCTTCGGCAGCAACGAGAAGGACGCAACGGCCCTGGATCAGGGTTTGAAGAACCTTGCCACGTTACCGGAGTATGAAAAAGTGCAACCGGTACCAGGCAAGGAGTTTTCACCTGGTGTCATGGGCTTCCGAAGGACTGGCCGGGGCCTGCAATTGGCCGTAGCGTGCGGTAAAAACATGGTCCGATACATCGACCTCGGGAAATTCATCGCCATGGTGGAAAATCTTCACGACCCACGAACAGCGACCATCATGCTGGAGAACTTCCAGGAGCAGGACGATAAGCGATCGGCACGCGGCCAGGTTCTTGGGCGCATCAATGCCCAGTGTTCCGCTATCACCATCATTCAAGGGGTTTCAGGTCGTATCATCAGAGGGCCATCCGACATCGCTCTTTTCGATGTTTATTACATCGACAGAAAGGACATGACCGCTTTCTACCTAGCCGCCAAGGCGCAGATATCCAACGCCGACACCCTGGAATCAATGATTGCAGCGTTCGATGGGTGGAAAGCATTCGATGTGCCACTAAACCCGCTTGATCCTTACGATATTGACGCAACTAACGACATGGTACAGCAGGGCAAATGATGGAATCGAGGTCTTACGGACAAATCCAGTGGAGGCAGGGACGTCTCGGGTTACTCATGGTAAACCCGCACCAGCAGCAGTTCTTCCTGTTCGCTGAGTCGTTGGTGATGATGCTTGAGAAACCGGAAGAATACATTCTGGTTAAGAGGCGGGATAGAAAACCCGAGAAGGCCATCGCCTATCATGGGGGAGACATCTGGGGGGCATCGGAGAATATCGCTGAAACCTGCCTGATCAGCCTGTTCTTCGGCCCCCTGAAGGACAATCTACGATACGACCAGGATAGCGGCGAACTCCTTAACGTCATCGACACCCAGAAATTCTCCTTCCCGAAGACCGAGCTGGCCCACTTCAAGGCCAGTATCGACCAGATGATGAAACAGAAAGATACCTTCAGCAGGCTCCTCTTGGAAGCTCAAACAATACCAGGGCCTTTCACAGGGTTTTAAAATCTATCAATCACTCCGAATGGAAAGGGATGGGTAAGCCCGTCCCTTAAGGGTTTACATGTCTATTACAAAATTGAAAAATTAAATATTAATCTTTATAAGCTTTATTACACCGATTAAGATAATCAATTATGATAACGTATGGTTACCAACTTCGCAGGGATACTTTTTTAGGTGGGTCGCTGGATACCACTGATACCCACAAAACAAAATTCCTAGTGATCTAATACAATCGACTCACAGGAAAGAGGAAACCGGCGGCGGTTATGCCGCTCGAAGTTCCAAGGACCGCCGTTGACGATTGATCTTGAAGCAAAAAAAGGGGTTTGGCTGTATCGCCAAACCCCTTGATTCGTTTTTTTGAATTCACCAGATTACTCGAAGTCTGGCCTGCATGCGACTTCTGCCACTGCGCTCTCAACAGAGCCATCCCCGATCTTGCTGTACTTGCCACCCTTGACAGGACCATCGAACACGTCCTTGGTCTGGGAATACATCTTCGAGTACACTGCTTTCATCTTGCTCTGGTCGCACTTCACGTGGAAGGTAGTGACGCTCACGACGGGGCGGTCAGCTTTTTTCACGCTGGCGAAGAGGATCTTGCTTCCAGCGGGTGAGTACTGATAGAGCGCGTCGAAACCTATGCTGCCATCGGCGTTGACTGTACGGGACTCCTTAATCACATATGCGGTGATCTTATCGTTTTTACCGGCCTCAATGAGTTGGCTCTTGCTGATGTTGATGCCGCTTGCGCTTGCTGATGCTGCGACAGCCATAATTGCGATTATGATGAATATTCGTAACATACGCACTCCTCCTTAAAACATCTTATAGAGATTTATTTTTTCACCTTTTTGGACTTCGACTTGGCAGTACCTTTCGACCACTTGCCTCCGAAGTTACCATTCATACCGCAAAACCCGCCACTTTCTGAAACATCTATCACCGCACCGGTCTTGGTGAAATTAACGGTAAACTTTCCCTGACCTTCTTCCGCCATGAAAACAGTTTCCACACTATTGTCGTCACTGACGATGTTGCCGATGACCCCCTCAACTTCACAAAGATGTGCGTCACGAGATTCGACAGTGAGGATCTTTACGTTCCAACTGGCGAGGTTTGGATCTGGTCGTGTTACAGTCATATCACCAGAGTAGCCCTTTTCCTTGTACGTGTAAGTCCCAGAAGGTTCTAGCGCCCATGCGCTGGTTGTCATAATCATTGTAACCGCTATCGTAGCGATAAGTTTTTTCATTATTAATCTGCCTCCTTGGAGATTCCCTAGATTCAGTTAATTCTTCGCAGTAAAGCTAAAACCATTCAGCAATCTTGCTCTGAGCTTTTGCCTGATGCTCAGGGGTAATGCATGTAGCGACCGTTACCATAGCCCCAGCCAGCACAGCAAGATCGTCAGTGAGGCCAACGCCAGGGATAAAATCCGGTATTGCATCAACCGGAGAGATGAAGTACCCAAGAGCGCCAACAATTACCGTCTTTGCCCACATAGGCGTTGCAGGATCTTGCAACGTATAGAACAGGATCAAGGCCTTCTCGATAAGTTCCTTGCCAGCCTTCTTGGCAAAGTTCTTGATTTTCTCCCAGAAGCTTCCCTCATCATAACTCACAGAAAAATCAGCACTCATCAGTAACCCCCTAGATTTAATTGAATGTCAGTAAGCTGTAACTGACAAACATCCTGAACTTGACCACAAAAACAATCCCAGTATGTGACTTTAGGCAATAAATCAATCTCAAAGCTTGGTCACTCTAACTGATTATGTGATTTTGTCAAGATAACAGAACCCACGTTTCGTTCTAATCCCGCTCCAATAAGCTGACTATGAGGTTTTTAGGAGGCGGCATGAAAACAACTCGGGAACTGCTCGGAGCACGGATCAAGGAGCTACGCAAACGCAAGGGGCTTACCCAGGAGCAACTGGCAGAGAAAGTTGACTTGGCGACAAGGTACATCAGCTTGATCGAGGTTGGCCGGAGTTCGCCATCCTTGGAAACCATCGAGAACATCGCCAGCACACTAGAAGTGGAGTTGCAGGATTTATTCGACTACATGCACCTGGACCCAGAGAGGGTCGCGCCGAAAGAATTGGGAAAAAGCTTGGAAGATATTGACGAGGCCAATCGCAAGTTGCTGTACCGGATCGCGCGGGTGATGGCAAGATGAATGAACACAGAACTTCACCAACGGCTTCGGGAAACGATGCTATGACACGAACGCCCTGGTGAGGGGGATTACGTTGCACCTCTTGCCGGTGATGATACCGAGCAATTTGCGCTCCCATGATTCAAGCGCTTCCTGTTTTTCTTTGTCATATTTGTAGCGATTATATATGCCGATCATACCGGACTTGACATGATTAAGGACAGCATCGATTACTTCATCGATGAATCCTAATTCGCCCATGAAGGTTGAGGCCGTGCGCCTAAGATCGTGGGGAGTGAACGGCTCAATCTTAAACCTGTTCTCTGTGACTGGTTCCCCGCTCTTACCATGGAGCGGAGAACCATCTTTATCGATCAAAGGCCATTTAATATTGCGGCGTACAGCAACTGGCAAGGCGTGCGAATCAATTGGCTTCTCTTTCTTTTTATGGGGGCAGGGGAAAATAAAACCCTCTCCTTTGGTGTCCCCAATAAGTTCTAGCGCCGTATCCGTCAAATATACGCGATGCGCCTGCCCATTCTTGGCTCTCTCTGCCGGTATAGTCCACCAACGACCGTCAATCTCCCGTGGGTGTATTCCCGACACCTCCCCAGGCCTTTGAGCTGTCACAAGTACCAGTTTGAGCGCCCGCCTGATCTCATCGCTCATGGCGGCATCTTCGATACTTGACCAAAAGGTCTTGATCTCAGCTTCAGTCAAGTTGCGCTCGCGGCGGGTGTTTGGTGCAAGGGCCTTGACGCGAAAAAATGGGGTGTGCTGCAGAATGTCACGTTCTATAGCAAAGTTGAACATTTTACGTGCTATTTTAAGAACTTGGTTTGACATCGCAGGCGAACCACGGTCTACGATTTTTTCAAGCAGAAGAATCACGTCGCGTTTTGTTATCTCAACTGCTTTTTTCTTACCCCAGTCCGGGCTGATCTCTTTTCTTAATAGACGTTCGTCTTCCTCCCAGCACTTCTTAAAGACCTTAGCATGCCGAGCAATATATTCCGAAATGAGGTCATCAACTGTAGGGGTCTTCCGACGTTCCTCTTTGGCCTGTTCTGCTGCCGCTGAAGGATCAATGCCGTTTTTAACCAGTTTTCTTGCCTCCTCGAATTTGCTTCGCGCTGTTTCAAGGGTCACCTCTGGATACCCGCCGAGATTTAGCTCCTTCCGCTTTTCGTCGAATGTGTAAATGTAAAGCCACGTTTTGGAGCCTGATGGTGTTACACGGATGTTAAAACCATAACCTTCACCACGCATGTACTTGCGATTGCTGCGTTTGAGGTTCTGAATCATCTTGTCCGTAAATCTTGTGATTTTCATGGAGTACTCCGTAGTCGGCCAGGAATGGCAGCCAAGCACGGCATGCCGTAGTAGTGCCGTAGTAAATAGCTGGGATAGAGTGGTGTTTCACGAAACACGATGGATGGATTTTTAGGGCTATTAGGCTGAAATGTCAATGAATTTATTACTTATGGGGGTAAGGCTGGTGAGGACTGCATTGATCTGAAACAGCTAGGAACCTTTACTCCTAAGGAAGGGGCCGGACGTTCGAATCGTCTCGGGGACGCCATAAAAAACAAGGGGTTAAGCTGTTACGGCTTTTCCCCTTTATTATTGCGTGAACGTTTTAGTGAACGTTTTGCTGGGCAAGAGTAAAAACAAAAAGGCCGGGTTCCCTCAGGGGTTCCCGGCCTTTTTGTCCCGTAAGTTGCTATAGTTTTATTCTATGGTACATAAATATTGATATTTGCCAATCATAAAGACACAGAAATGGAGAGGTGTGCCATGCAGGATCCTAGGCTTCGATATAGGGTTGATTGCGAAGAGAAATGCAGACTGTACCTAGCAGATTGGTATTACCCTGCCAAGATCAAAAATGTTTCTTATAGTGGCGCTCTTGTAAATATATCCGTCCCCTATGCGGACATTCATGTTGGGGATAACTGTGAAGTCAGATTGGATGTAAATTCCCTTCGCGAATATTCCTGTAAAGTTGTACGGGTTGAGTCTTCTGATATCGCCATAATGTTTACTGGTGTTCGCAATCTTTAGAGCGAAATACCCTTCCAATGGAGAACTGGGATGCGAATTACCATTCGCGTTACACAAGAAACCGGCTCCCTTTTCGACAGGTTAAGCCGTTTATTTTTTATTTGGTCGGTTCATCCCCCTCCTCTTTCCCCCCCGGGGGTGGCCGATGCGGTGGGGTAGGTGGCATACGGGGAGTTGGATTCCGAGGATTGTAGAGCTCTCCACCAGAAGATGCATAATCCTGTAGCGCCGCTACCGCCTCCAGCCGCAACAGATCCAATTCCACCTTGATCCCCCGTTTCTCAAGCGAAGCTGTCCAGTCGCCAAGCTTGTCCCCTTCATCAAAACCAACAGCTCGGGCATCCTCACTCCGCGCCCCGCAGAATAGTGCGCTCACCCCGGACCAGGGGATGGCTCCAAAACACATGGCACACGGTTCGGTTGAGGCATACAATTCGTACTGCAGTGTTCCCCCGGCGCCAAGGTCATAGCGCCCCAGCACCTTCTGAGCAAAGGCCAGCGCTACAGTCTCTGCATGGAAAAGGGAACAGCCGGAGCTGACTACCAAATTCATTCCTGGCGCTACCAGTCTTCCCGCTTTATCAAAGACTGCCGCACCGAAAGGACCACCGCTGGCATGGAGCACATTGAGATTGGAAAGCCCGATCGTCAGCCGCATCCGATCCTCCCGCGAGGGGAATATTTGCGGCTGTCCGTCAAGAAAGGGCTTGACCCAGGCAGGTAAACGAATGGCTATTTCAGGCAGATACATGATGTCCTCGCTGGGTTATGCAAAATGAGGGAAACTTATGGGCTTTCCTTTGAAACCCCGATATCTTCGTTCCACAATTCGGGGTTCAACCTGATGAAGTCGTTCATCAGGGCAATGCAGGTTTCATCCTGTAGCACCTCTACGGCCACGCCCCGAAAGTTAAGCAGCTCTTCCTCTCCCATGAATGTCCTGTTCTCCGCAACGACGACCCGGGGAATGCCATAGAGGATTATGGCACCGCTGCACATGGCGCAGGGGGAGAGGGTAGTGTAGAGAACGGCATCACGGTAAACTTCTGCAGGTTGTCGTCCGGCGTTTTCCAGAGCATCCATCTCGCCATGAAGAATTACGCTACCTTGCTGCACTCGGCGGTTGTGGCCCCGCCCGATGATCGTCCCTTTGTGGACAAGCACCGAACCGATGGGGATACCCCCTTCGGCCAGCCCCTGTTTCGCCTCGGCCACTGCTGCTGCCATGAATTGGTCCATACACGTTCCTCCGTTTAGTGCATCTCATTTTGCCAGGCCATCAAGCGTCGTCCTATGGAGTCTGGATTGATATTGGCTATTTGAAGCTGCTTCGTTGTAAATATCCACCGACCCTTTTGCCCCCTGCCGAACTCCTTTATCTTGGGTTTTTACCGATTTTAGCCACTTACACAATCTATAGTACACCCTCGTTTCCTGCTCTGCCAGTTTTGGGGCTTCCTTTGAAAACTTAGGGTCCCACCCAGGCCCCGGTCTTTTTGCTCGGTGAGTTGCTATAATTTGCTACTATGGTACAAAAGTATTAATGCTATTTAACTAATTGTTTCCTAGCTGGGAGACGTGCCATGCCAGAACATAGAAATAACAGCAGGATGGATTACGAAAAGAACTGTCAACTGCGCCTGGGAAATTGGTATTACCTGGCCAGGCTGAAAAATATTTCGTTTGATGGTGCTCTGGTGAATTTTTACGTGCCGCCTCCGGAGCTTCACGTTGGCGATTACTGTGAAGTCAGTATCAGTATGGATGGAGATTACCTTGGTGAATATTCTTGTGAAATTGTACGGGTAGATGATGCAAATATTGCGTTAAAGTTTACCGGCATAAACAAACTTAAAGCTGTCTTGCACTGAATCCGCAAACTGTTAAAGCCGTGTTCCCAGTTTCGGGTTCCCGGTTTTTTCTTTTACCCCGTACGATGGTGCTGCCCCATACTTCCCTGAAGGTGAACTTCCTTTTTGATATTGCCGCTTTCGCCTGATTGTGAATGGTGGGGGTAGTGATAAAATAGCGAAAGGGGTTTTACCCGAATCCCATGCACGTATTCAGTCCAATCCGTTCAACCGTTTTTTTCAGAAGGTTACAATGTCTATTCCTGCCGCCCAGATACGGAAAACGACACTCCTTTATGTTGAGGATGACGATTCGTCACGGGAGGCAACTACCCTCTTTCTTACCCGGAAATTCCCCGAGCTTGACATCATCGTAGCTGAAAATGGCCGAAGAGGGCTTGAACTTTTCGCCATCCACAAGCCTGAAATTATTTTGACCGACATCCTGATGCCCGAGATGGACGGTATCTGCATGTCCCGGGAGATCAAGTCGCTTGACAAGAGCGCCCGCATTATCGTGCTGACAGCAACCGACAACACCGACAGTATCATCGAGGCCATCGATATTGGAATCCGTCACTATGTGTTGAAGCCGGTCAAGATCGAGAAGCTCTTCTCTGCAATCGAGCAATGCCTTGATGGCATTCGACTGGAAAACCAGCTCCGTCAGCAGGAAGAATACATCCGGCACATTGCCTATTATGACCCCCTGACGCGTCTCCCTAACAGGGAACTATTCAATGAACTCCTCCATCTTGAGCTGGCCCAGGCACAGCGCCACAGCCAGAACAGGCTCCTTGCCGTACTCTTCCTCGATCTCGACAGGTTCAAGGTCATCAATGACACCCTCGGTCATGGTGTGGGAGACCAGCTGCTGCAGGCGGTGGCCCTTCGTCTGAAGGAGTGCTGCCGGCGTCACGGTGACGTTGTAGCCCGCCGGGGAGGCGACGAATTCATCATCCTTCTGCCCGAGCTCGATACCGTTCAGGAAGCGACCAGGGTTGCCCAGAAGGTCATAGACGCTTTTGCCCATGCCTTCGTTCTTCCCGACCACGAGTTGTTTGTCAGTACGTGTATCGGTATAAGCATCTTTCCCGACGATGGTGCCGATAGTGACACTCTCATCAGAAATGCCGATATGGCCATGTATCGTGCCAAGGAGCATGGCAGAAACCAGTACCACCTCTACAACCAGTCCATGAATGCCAGGGCTTCCCGGCGGCTGTCCCTGGAGACCAACCTGCGCAGGGCGATGGAACGGCAGGAGTTTTATCTCAATTATCAGCCAAAGGTGAATGTCAAAACAGGGCGGGTCGTCAGTTTCGAGGCACTGGTGCGTTGGCGGAACGAGGAATTAGGCCTGGTCGAACCGAAACAGTTCATTCCCCTTGCGGAAGAAACCGGATTTATAGTCCAGCTCGGTGAATGGGTGCTGCGTACCGCATGTGCCCAGAACCGGGCATGGCAGGATGCCAGGTACCCAGCCATGCGCGTTGCAGTCAATTTTTCACCGCGGCAGTTCCAGATTCTCCGGCTGGCGGACATGGTGGAAAGGGTCCTCGCCGAAACGGGCCTTGCCCCCTGCTGGCTTGAACTTGAGGTCACCGAGGGGATCATGCTTCAGAACATGGATAATACCATCACGACGCTGCAACGCCTGAGCGATCTGGGGGTTCATATCTCGATCGACGATTTCGGCACCGGCTACTCATCACTTTCCTATATCAAGAAGCTCCCGATCAACACCCTCAAGATCGATCAATCCTTCGTGAACGATATAACCAGCAACCCTGACGATGCGGCGATTGCCACGGCGGTGATTACCATGGCACAGAGCCTCAGGCTGAACGTGATCGCAGAGGGGGTCGAGGATGAGGGGCAGGCAAGGCTCCTCGATTCACTGGAATGCCCTGAAATGCAGGGCTATTTCTTCAGTCGACCCCTCAACGCAGCGGAATTCCCCGTTCTTATGAATAAACTCCACTGGCGGCCTGATCTGCCTCAAAACACCACAATCCATTAACATTGTCACGAGCCAGTCCGTTGCTCAAGAGGCGCTTGCACCTTCGCAGAACGTCCGGTCCGCGCAGATTTTCGCTCGTTAGGTGAAATTTCTGGTAGTCTGGACCTTGCAAAAAACTTGCGTTCATGGTTCGATAGGCCCACGATGAAGGAGTGATTTGACAGGGCGGCCCGAGCCCGTTCGTCGCAAGCTGGCCGGAGGATAAACAGGGCGTTTGCAAGGGGTTCAGCATACAAGCATTTTTCTACAAATATCGCATACGCCGCGTTCTGCTCTGGGGGTGTCTTGCCGGTTTAGTCAGCCTGTTGCTCGCCGTGGCACTGGTCGTGGCTCTGCCGACGATAATCTCCTCCGGATCTGGACAGACTTATTTGCGCAACGTGCTGTCCAGATCGCTCAAACGGCAGGTGACCTGGTCTGACTTGGCCATTTCCTGGTCCGACGGACTGGCTCTCAAGGGGCTTTCGCTCGGAACAGGTCCTGCCCCGCTGCTCAAGGCGGCCGTGGGTGATACGAGTATTGTCCCAAGGATCGGCTATGAACATGGCAGTGTGCGGGTCGATCTGGACGTGCGTATCCGCACTGTCACCGCCGACCTGGCGCCGGGCCCGCCCACGCCCCCCAAGCCGTACAAAGAACCGTTGACCGCCATTGCAGAGGTACTGCAAAAATTTGAAAAAATGTCCTGGCCGCTGCCGCTTGATCTTGGGGTGAAGGTGGCAATCGATCCGGTCAAACTTGCCTATACCGATCCGCGGTCCGGTCGCACAATGACCCTCGACAATCTCAGGCTCCGTTTCGACATGCCGTCGTTGGCGGATAAGCCGATCAAGGCAGAACTCCGCGGAGGTCTGACTGTTGACGGCCACCGGCTTGAGCCACTTGAAGTTACAGCTGACCTGCAGCGGCTCGTCACCGCCAGCCGGCATGTTCAACCGGCCGGGGCGCTCGTGGCAATCAGGGCTTCCTTGCCCGGCACTTCCCTGTCCGTACAGGGGGGGCTGCATGAGCCGGCAGGTTTTGTCGCCCGGACAAGGGTCGATCTCCCCCGACTGATGACCGCGGCCGGGCCGTTTCTCCCATTGACCGCGCCAAAGATGCAGGGGGAGATGATACTCGACCTGCAGGCCAGAACGGACACCGGGCACAATATCCATGCGGACATTGCACTGAACGGTTCACGGCTTGTCCTGACCGGCGGGAAGCTGCGGCAGGGGCGGGTAGGTCCGCTCGATCTTCGCGTGCGCCAGAAAATTGTTTCCGATTATCAGCGTCAGCAGGTGCGGTTTACGGATGGCTCCGTCGCCATCGGCACACTTTTGACCGGCGCCTGGGACGCAACCGTCGACCGGCCTGCCAGCAGGGACCGCGACCTGACAGCGCGGCTTGGCCCGGTCAGGATCGATCTCCGGCAGGCCGTTGACCTTGCTTCTCCTCTGCTGCCGCCGCGGTTCCCGGTAAAGGAGATAAGCGGCGAACTCATCCTGCGGGAGCTTTCGGCCCGCCTGCAGGGGCGCAAGAACCATGGTGTCATTACGCTTGCCGGTCTTGGCATAAGTCTCCCCCGGTTGCGGTTAGCTTTGGCCAAGGGGGGCTTTGCCGCAGATGGTATCGACGTAACTGTCGATCGGGCGACGGTGCCCCTGGCAGCTCTTAAGCCTACCCAAATTGAAGCTGCACTATCCTATGGGATTCGGAAATGTGCCGTCACCGGGTCCCAGCCGCTTTCTGTCGACGGCCTGCACGGCGTCCTGCAACTTGCGCTCAAGGATCTGGATCTCCAGAGCCGCTCGCCGCGCAGGATTGCGGCTACCGTCGACCTGAAACAGTCGCTCGATCTGCAGCGGGTCGGCCTTGAGCGGAAGCTGACCGTCGATACTCTGCATGAGCAGCTTGCCGCCCGGATCACGGCAAAAGAGAGCGGCGAGATTGAACTGTCGCTGCCTGAGCTGAAAGTAACCGCTGCTGCAGTTAAAGCGGTTGCTGCCGGCAAAGAGCTCAAACAGCTGCCGCTGACAGCCGACCTGACGGCCGCCGGGATCAGGTTGCCGGCAGCAAAAGGAGCACCGCCGACGGTCGAAAGTGCAACCTGCACGGTAAAAGGGGGCGACTATCTGCTGCTGGCGGCCAAAGGGGGCCTGTCGAACGGAACGCCGCAACTGGCGACCACCGAGGGTTCCCTCAAGGTGGACCTGGAGCGTACCCTTCCCCTGGCCGCACCGTTTCTCCCGAAAGGAGTTACCGCCGGCGGTGTCACCACCCTAACCTGGAACCTGGTCGCACCGGTCAAACAGCAGCCATTTGCCAGGGAGAAGAACCCTCTCCGTACGGCCAAGGCGGCTCAGTCGATGATCGAGCGGGCTGATATCAGTATTATGCTGGCGAATCGGGCTATTACCTGGCCGTTGCTCAATGAAAGGATTAAGGTAGACGACCTGCGCACCACACGACCGCTCCGGTTGACCGTGCCGGGCAAAGGCGGGAAAATCAGGATCGATGGGGGTATCGCTTTCGCGGGGTTGAGCGGACTCCCCGGCAAGGGTGGAGAGCTTCCGGCACAGAGCGGCTCACTCACGCTGCTTGGCGAGCTTGCCGACTGGCAGATGCTGCAGCTGCACGAAGAGTTGCGTATCCATCCGCTCGGTTTGAGCCAGCAGGCGGATGCCACGATCAGCCGGATCGACGCACTGATGGAGAAGTCGGACACCATCACCGCCGCCGCGTTGCTGCAACGACTGGACGCGACGCTGACCACGGAGGCTTCGGCGAAATTCCCCGCCAAGCTGACACCTGTGCCCGGCGGGGTAGAGGTGTCAGGTGAGGGGAGTACCGGGATACGGGTCAATCTTGACGCCGGGCGAACCCTGCGGGTACGGGCCACGGCAACGACCCGGGATTTCGGTCTCCGACTCAAAGATGGCACCACGGTCGAAGGGGTACGCGCCGACCTGTTGCTCGACCGGACCTATGCCCTGGCAAAAGGGGAAGCAGTCGGCTGGACCCCCCTGTCGCTCTCGCTGGTTCGACCTGCACCCGCACAGGTACTTTCGACCGGGGGTGCTGAGATCAAGGACCGGGTCCGCGAGGACCTACGCGGGCAGGAGCGCGACAGCCGCAAGTTCACGATCCGGCGGATTGCCACGACGAGCACCAAAACCCCGCTTGAACTGACGTCTCTGGAGGGGGACCTGTTGCTGACCCCGGAGGAAATGGGACTGAGTTTCTTCCAGGCCGAGGTTCTTGGTGGCACGGTTCGGCTGCGCGGTCTGATAGACTTGAGGCCGGAAGTGCCGGCCGTATCGGCGTCCTGCTCGTTTACCAACCTGGAAACATTCCTGCTGCTGCCGCCCGAGATCCGGAAGCAGAGCCGCAAAACAGGCCAGGAAACTGAGATCACCGGCGAAGTCTCGCTCGAAGCGCCGCTTCTGACTGGCCAGCGCGAACTGCTGGAGGGGATCAGGATGCGGTTGAATCTGAGGAAGATCGGCCCTGATACCCTCGAACGGGCACTCTTCAGCCTCGATCCCTACGAGCGGAACGAACAGCTGGTGGCACAGCGCAAGCTGCTGCGACATGGTAGATTGAAGAACCTGCAGGCAAGCACGCTGGATGGCGCATTCAGTCTGGAGGGAGACGTGCAGGTCGAGGGAGTGGATATTGCATTGCCCAAAGTGGAGCGGATTCGCCTGTCGGAGCTGCCGTTCCAGAAACAGATGGCGAAAACCCTCACCGCGGTAGCCGCGGCTCGCAAGGCACTGGACCTTGTGCGGGCAGACACGCTGCTTGTCGGGCCACAAGGGAAGATCGAGTTGACCAGGAGGGGACATGAGTAACGTGAAACGAATCGGATACCTGCTGGCCGCACTCCTGCTTGGCGGCTGCACTCTGGCAAAAGTCGACGTGAACGTGGTGAGCGAGCGGACTTCGCTGGAGAACCAGGTGCTCGGTACCTACAACAGCCTGAGCGAGGATCTGCTGCTGGTGGCCTCGGTGCGGGGGGTGTCGCCGACCGGCAAGATTGATGCTCCGCCTCGCCGCTCCCCTGAGCAGCAGGATGCGACCACTGCACTGGAAACGATTTCTTTTCATGCCGACGATGTTGAATCGTTCAAACGGCTCGGCTGGGTCGGCGAGAATCGCGAGGGTCTGCTCACCCCGTTTACCCGTGAGATCCCGAAGAACATTGACAAGGATCTTCAGGCTTTCGCCACCCTCTACACCGAGGCCGAGTTCCGTCAGGTCATCGACGAGGTAAATCAGTCCCGTGAAGTCCTGGTGCGGCGTGTGGTGCAGACCAACGAGAATTTTACCGACAAGGACCTTCCCGCCATTCGCAAGGTGTTTGCCAGGATTAACCGCCAGAACAGCGCTCCGGGGACCAGGGTGCAGGCTGACGACGGCTCGTGGGGCAACCTATGACGGCTAAAAAATCTGCCACAGAGGCACAGAGACTTGGAGATACGCAGAACAGCACCGCAAAGGGATTGTTTGCAGGTTCCACGATCTTTTGGGTTTCCCCTGTGTCTCTGTGTCTCCGTGGCGTATTTGCCGTTCTGCTTATTACAACGACACTCCTTATTGCCAGTATTACCGCCGTCCACGCCACCCCTCTCGGTGACGAGCTGCTGGCCCCGGCGGCCCCGCGGCCGGCGCCACGCTCACGCCCCGAAATCGCCCCCCGGCCTGCCATCTTTACGGCCCGGTCGCTGGTCTATGCTGCCCGGTCGGCGGACGGCAGATGGATTGCCACGGTGGAAAAGGGGGACAACGGCGACGAACTCTGGCTGCAGCCGACCGGCAATTCCCCGGAACTCCCCCGCCTGCTCTGGACCAGCCCGGTGCGGCTTGCCGCGCCCGCTCTCAATCGCGACGGGAGCCTGCTGGCCTTTGTCGATGCACGTGACGACGTCAAGGGTGATATCTGGCTCATCGATCTTGCCGCCGGTGCCAGGGAACCGCGCCGTCTGACCGGCCGGGAAGCTGCGGATGACGCACCGGTCTTTACCGCCGACGGCACGGCACTGGTTTACCATCGCCAGCTCCCGGGCCAGGAACTGCGGGAACTGGTCCGCCTCGACTACACGACCGGTGCCAGCCGGGTGCTGCCGGTCGGTATCGATGCGGGGTTTGCCGCACCGGCCGCCGATGGCATCCGGTGGGTGCTGGTCTCCCGCAAGGACGATCCCGGTGGTGACCTCTGGCTCTGGAATGAAAAAAGCGGCGCCCTGCAGCAGCTCACCAGCGGTACCGACCGCGACCTCTATCCGGCCTGGGAAGCGAAGGGCACTATCCTGTTCACCCGCTTCGACGCCGGCATCGAGAACGCGGGTGGGCAGATCTATCGTGCCCATCTCGACCGACCCGACATCGACGGCCGGCCACTGCTCTTCCCCTTGACTGCCGGCACCCTGTCGTCACTGGCGCCGATTCCGACCAGTGACGGCTTTCTCTTCGTTGCCGGCCAGGGAAGCGGCGGACAGCTCCTGTCACTTCCCGGGGCCGGGGAGATTCCGAAGCGGGAGACAGTTGCCGTTCAGTGGGAGCTGGCACAGCTGATCATCAACCGGCAGCCTGCGGATCCTCCCTACGCCAAGCTGGCGGTACAGCGGGTCCTGGCTCGCGAGGATGCCCCCACCCGCGAAGGTGCACTGGCCGGGATCGCCCTTGGCGAACTGCTGGAGAAGGGGGGGGACCTGACCCGGGCAGCTGCTGCCTATGGGTCGGTGGTCCGGAAGTCGGGCGCCTTTCCGCGGGAAGCTGCACTTGCCGAAATTGCCCGGATACGCGTACAGACTGCTGAGCGTTGTACCAGGGAGAAGGAGGCAACAGCGCGCAAATCTCTGCTGACTGATGCGCAACAGGCCATGTCCGCTGCCGCCAGGGGAAGGGGGGGGGATGCCACGGCGCGGTCGCTGACCGATACCGCCAGGCTTCTGACCGACTATGGCTCCGGGGCGCAGGACCAACTTTCGGCCATCGGACTGCTTGAACAGTCTCTTTCCGTGTCTGATGTCGAACGTCCCCTGCGGGCCGAGGCGGCGTATCGGCGGGCTGCTCTGCTGGCCCGGCTCGAAAAGGGGGAGGGGGCACTGAGGGCGTTGGTGGCGGTGGTGCGTGACTACGGTGACCAGGAAACCTGGGCCGAGGCCGCCATTGCCGCGATTCTTGAGCAGGTTGCCCCGGGCGAAGGAGGCGAACAGACCGGCTATGCCGCCCTGGCCGAACGGTACCGCACCGCACTCCCACGCCTTGCCATGGGAGCCTGGAACCGGATCGGCGATCTGGCGTACCGGGCCAACGAATGGGCCACGGCAAAGGATGCCTACCGGACTGTTCTGGAAAAGTTTTCACCGCTGCCGACGCCGACGGCGGCGGCCCGCTTTGCCCTGGCCGAGATCCTCTACCGGGAAGAACGGTATGCCGAAGCAGTGGCCCTCTACGAAAAGGAAATGGCCGGCCAGGCCGAGGACGCACCGCTCTATCAGCTGGCCAGAGCAGCCTACATCCGCAAGACCCTCGCCGCCGGCGAAACGCTGTACCGGACCGGCGAAGTTGCCGCCGCCCGCGCGCTGTTCCTGGACCTGATCCGCTATGACGGCCGCAGCCTGGAGGCACATCGCGGCTACATCAAGTCGGTCGCCGCCCAGGGGCAGGCCCCTGAATTGCTGGCGTTGTACGGCAAACTGCTGGCCGGTTATCCGGATGACCCGGTTCTCCTCTATGCAACGGGCCTCACGGAAACCTATCTGCCGGGGAAGGAGCGCCTGGCCGAAGCCGACCGGCTCATTGCCCGGGCATCAGAGCGGATGCCGGAATCGGAATACCCGCCCCAGACCCGCGGCTACATTGCTGAAATCATTGAGACCGTTCACGGCGAGCGGGGCGGGCTGGAGCGGGCAATGCAATTCTACCGGCGCGCCTGGCTCCTGAACCGGGGACGGGAGAATCCCGAGAACCGCGCCAACCTGGATCTCAATATCGGCAACATCGCCTATCTTCTCGGCAGCAATGCAACGGCTTGGAGTCACTACAGCCGACGGCTTGCCGCGGGAATTGCGTTCGATAATCCGGATACGGAGCTGATCTTTCAGCAACGTTACGCAGCGGTAGCCTTCCAGATGCGGGAAAAGGAAGCGCCAATCACGGGATATACCCGGGCTCTGCAGCTGACCGAAGGACGGCTCGACCCAGCCCGGCCGCTGGAGATGTTCGGACGCCTGACCCGCCGCGTGGTGGAGCGCCTGTTCACCGCAAAGGAACTAAGCAGTGAGGCAAAGAAGGCGCTGCAGCAACAGCAGGGGATAACGGAGGAACTGGAGCGGCTCGGCAATGCGGTGCCGGAAGCACCACCATCCAAGAGTTGGGACAGTTTTGCCGGGAGCATGGGAAAATTGCTGGCACGGGAGAGCTCACTGCTGTCGGCTGCCGATTCCTGGAACCGCGACGGCATGGCCAGCCATGGGGTTGAACTGGAGGCGATGCTGAAGGGGGTTGAAAAGAGTCTGGACGATCTTCCCCGGCTGGTGGAAACCAGCGCCGAACTCCATGACCGGCTGGGACTCGCCCTGCTGGAGGCGGAGCGCTTCGGTCCGGCCCGCGAACAGTTCGATACGGCGTTCCGGCTGAACAAGGGGCTGGGCCAGACAGGGAATCTTGTCGCCAATCGCCGCTCTGCCAGCATTGCTGCCTACCGCGAGGCACAGACCGCCGCGGGCGAGAAACGGCTGGAACTGCTTCGCAAGGGGCGCGACGGCTTCCGCGAACTGCTCTCACTGATCGAACTTTATCCCCCCAAGCCAAAGGAAGCAGCCAGGCGCAGCGGCGGCCTGCTGAACATCGGCGCCACCGTGGCGCTGGACAAGGGGGCGTCCACCGAGGCGGCTTTCGGTTTCTCGGCCATACAGGAGCGGCGTCTGGCCGAGACCTATCTGGCACGCATCCTGTCCGAACTGGGTGAACCTGCTGCCGCAGCCGTCCTGTTGCGGGGACAGCTCGGTCGCTATCCGGCGGAGAACAACAAGGTTGCCGTCCGCGACGTTTACGGCGTCGGCCTGTTGACCCACCGCACCGCCCACATCGACTATGCCCTGGGCGACCGCACCGCAGCCGCCGCCGGGTTTCGGCGCTCGACCCTCCTCTCCCTTCAGGCCGGCAATCCGGTCAGCGCCATGCTCAACCTGGCCAACTGGGGGGAATTGCTCGCCCATGATCTTACGCAACCGGATCCGGCTGACTTTCTGAAGATCGAGGGGCAGACGTCGCAGCTGGCCGGCACCTTTCGCGAGACGCTCCCGCCACTGGCCCTGGCCAGGTATCATAACGATATCGGAGCCATCCTGACCCGCCTGGCCACCGCACTGCCGGCTGATGGCGGCAGGCAGGCGATCCTGATCAAGGCAATGGGGCATTGGGACCAGTCTCTTGTCCTCACCAAGGATGACCGTTCAACCGAACGGAGTCGCCTCATGCTCCGGGCCGCGGTTCAGCTGAACAGGGGAGCAGTGCTGGCAGCACTCGATCTCGGCGAGGCAGCGGAAACTGCAGGGACATCGGCCCTGGACGAAGCCCGGACTGCCCGTGCCGACGCTTATGCCTGGCGTGCCCTGGCCAGCCTCGGCCAGTATGATGCCGCTCTGAAACTGCTGGACCAGCTTCCCCCCACCGATTACGGCGTGGCGAGGGGAGAGATCCTGGAGCGTTTTGCGCCCCGTCTGGCACAGCTGGCCGCCACTGACGCTGAAGGCGCCTTTGCTCTGCTGGAGCGATTGAGCGAGCTGGAACGGGTGCAGATCCTCGGCCGGAGCGTCCTGGGACTTGACGACCCGGCTACCCGGTCGCAGCTGTCGGCAGCCGCACCCCACCTGGCGGAACTGGACCGGACCCGGGCCAAAGCGGCGACGGCACCGGCCGCCGACCAGGAATACCTCTCCCTGCGTCTGCGGCAGGAGCAGACCCTGGTCGATAACCTGCTGGGTACAAAGTTCGAGCGGCTCCCGGCCTTTTATCCCGCGGCAGGTGCCGGCAGCGTGAGGCTTGCCGCAGCCGCCGCGGCACTGGATGAAGCGGCGAATAATGGCGCAGCGGATGCTTACACCGCTCTCCGGCAGCGCTTCACTGACGTGCAGAACGGTTACGTCAAGGAATGTTCCGGCGGCAAGGGGGGGCGGCTCTGCCGGCTCCTTACCCCGTTGCCGGTCGAGGCGATCGACATCCTCGAAAAACTCCCCGGCCGGACACTGCTCCGCTTCACCCAACTTGACGACCGGCGCTGGCTCCTTTTTACCCTGGGAGGCAAGGATGGGATCAAGGCCGAGGCGGTTGACCGGGCTGCGCTTGATGCCCGTCTTGCGGTAACGCCTCCGGTTCTTGCTGCCTACGAGGAGCCGCAACGGTTCAGCTCCGCACCGGTGGCAACCTGGGGCTTGAGCGCCACCCATCTCATGAAAAGCTTCGAGCAGCGACGCCCATTCCGGCGCAAGGTGCTCGATCCTTCCGGCTGGTGGCCGGTCCAGGCGCCGTTTGCCAAGCTCCCTGCAGAACATATGGCCGACCAGCTCCCCTTTGTCCATACCCTCGTGCTGCCGTCGCGGGCCGGTCTGTTGCCCCAGGTTCCGTCCGAACCGGGGAGGGCGGAAGCCCTTGCCCCACTCTGGGAGGAGCAGACCGGTGCGCGACGCTACCTGTACGATCTGGCCACAACGAATGGCCTGTCTCTGGTGGTGGCCCCCCAGGCCGGCATGGAACAGTCTTACTCCCTCGGCCATCTGCTGGCGTTGTCAGGGGTGCCGTCACTGCTCCTGGCTGATCGTTCTGTACCGGCACCGGTGTCATTTGCCACCGCCTATGCCGTTGGATCGGTCAGCACGGCGCGTACAATGTTGCCGGCCGGCTGGTTGCTGCTCGGCGACTGGGGACCTGATGCAGCCGAAGCGGCCAGCCTCGGGAAAAAACAGTTCGTCGAGTACGGCAAGGCGGGGGTGCAGGCCCATAACGGCCAACGCTACGTCGAGGCGCTGGCGCTGTTCGAGAATGCCCTGGCCATTGCTGAGGAGAATGCCGATCTTGCCCGGCAACGCTCCACCCTGCACCGCTATGCCCGGGAAAGCGCCTATGCTGCCGGTCTGACCGAACGGGCGATCAGTCATGCGGAAGGATTGTTGCAGCTGGTGGCAAAAGAAAAACCGTATTCGGCGGAGCATGCCGATGCATATTTGCGGCTCGGCCTCCTGCAGGGGAGGGCGGAGCAGTTTGCCGCAGCCGCTGCATCCCTTAAGGAAGGGGTTGCCATTTTCGCCGATCTCGGACTGGCCAGGGAGCAGGCGGCGGCTCTGGCCGATTTCGGCGTGGTGATGGAGAACGCGGTCGATTATCCGACCGCCCGCTCCCTGTTCGAGGAGTCGGCCGGCATCCGTCGGACCCTGAAGGACGACCTTCCGCTGGCCGAGCAGTACCGTAACCTCGGCCGGCTCTATGACCTGCGTCTGAATCAGTATGCCGTGGCCGAACGCTTTTACGCCCAGGCTGGGGAAATTTACTCCAAGGCGGGCAGCGCCGGGCTGGAGGCCGAAACCCTGCTGGAACGGGGACGTTGCCAGCGACTGCTCGGCAATTTCCCCTCGGCGGATAACTTCTACCGCCAGGCTATGGCCAAGGCAGGGGATAAGGAGCTGCGCACACGGATGCGGGTAGTGCTGGAACAGGCCAATAACGCCTGGTTCCAGGGGCGTTACCAGGAGGCGTTCGACCTGCGTGAACAGGTGGAGAAGAGTGCCATCAAGGAGCGCTGGGCTCTTGAGCAGGTGATGGCCAAGAACACCGGAGGCCTGATCTGGTGGACCCTGGGAGACAACAAGCGGGCGTTGCTGGAACTGGGGGACGCACTGGTAAAAGCGGAAAAGCTTGAGGTGCGCCGTGACGAGGTGGCGACGACCCTGAACAATATCGGTCTGGTGCAGCGGGAATCGGGCGATTACCCGGAGGCGCTGGCGACATTGGACAAGGCGCTCGTCATCGATCGCAAACTCGGTTCCCGCTGGGCCATGGCCTATGACCTGCGCAACCTGGCCCAGACCCGCCTCAAAATGGGGGATGCTGCAACTGCGATTGCCCAGTTGACCGAGGCCGGTGCCATGGCGGAGAAGATCGGCGACCAGGTCAACCTGGCCAAGATCTATCTGGCCCGGGGGGATGCCGAGGCCGCCCTGAAAAACCCGGTTGCAGCAACGGCGAGCTATCGCCGGGCTCTGGAAGCGGCCGACAGGATGCTCCTGCGCGAGGTGCGATGGCGAGCGCTGTTCGGCATTGCCCGCTTGCAGCAGGCGGGTGGCGATACTGGTGCGGCCGTAGAGTCATACCGCCAGGCAATCGAAACGGTAGAGGAATTGAGGGCCGAGATCCGCCTGGATCAACTGAAGGATGGTTTCCTGGCAAACAAGATGGATCTCTATGCCGGGATGGCAGGTCTCCTGGTGGACCTGAACCGGGATGACGAGGCGTTTGCCGTGGCGGAGCGCTCACGGGCCAGGAACCTGATCGACATCCTCGGCCGACAGCGGCTTACGCTGACAGGGGCAGGGGATCAGGAGCTGTATGACCGCCAGAACCGGCTGAAGGAACAGATTCAGGAGCAGGAGTCCCTGGCCCTGCAGGCGGCCAAGCCCGAGGAGCGTGCCATGTACGCCCAGGCGCTGGAACGGCTGCGGGCCGATTACCAGGACCTGTTGCTGGATATCGAGCGCAAGCGTCCCGAACTGCTGGCCCTGGTGAAGGTCAATCCGGTGACGCTGGCAGAGATCCGACAGGAGCTGGAGCCGGGGGTGGTGATCCTTTCCTACTACCAGCTGCCGGAGCGGCTCCTCTGCTGGCGAATCGAACGGGACCAGGCCAGACTGTTCATCCTGAAGGTGCCGGCCCGTGAGCTGAACGAGACCATTGCCGTCTACCGCCGGATGCTCCAGAACCTGGAACCGCTGGAGAAACAGTCCCGGGAGCTGTACGACCGGCTCCTGGCCGAGCCGCTGGCCGGTGTGACTCAGGCCAGGGCAATCGGCATCATCCCCCACGGCTCACTGCATTACCTCGCCTTTGCCACCCTGAGCGACGGCCGTGATTATCTCGTGGACCGGCAACAGCTCTTTTACCTGCCGGCGGCCTCGGTCCTGCGCTATACGCTTTCCCGGCGACAGACCGGCAAAAATCTCCGGGTACTGGCCATCGGCAACCCCGACCTGGGGAACCGCTCCCTTGACCTTCCGTTTGCCGAGCGGGAAGCCGGTACCCTGCGCTGGAACTACCCTGAGGTAACCACGCTTACCCGCGAGCGTGCCACGGAGAGCTGGGTGCGGGAGCATATCAGCGAGTTCGGCATCATTCACCTCGCCTCCCATGGGGAATTCGATCCGGTCAACCCGCTCTTTTCCGCTGTGCGTCTTGCCCCGGACAAGAATTCGAATGGCAAGCTGCAGGCCGACGAGATTATGGGGCTGAAAATCAAGGCGGACCTGGTGGTGCTGAGTGCCTGCCAGACCGGGCTGGGAGATATCCGGAGCGGAGACGACGTGGTGGGGATGAACCGGGCCTTCATCTTTGCCGGCACCCATTCACTGATATCAAGCCTCTGGCGGGTGAGCGACGTTGCCACCGCGATCCTGATGAAGCAGTTCTATCGTGAATACACCCAGGGGGGCAAGGCCGCGAGCCTGCGCAAGGGGATGCTGCATGTCAAGAACCGTTATCCTCATCCCGGCTACTGGGGGGCATTTGTCTTGACTGGTGATTATGAATAGGGGTAGGGTTTGCGATGGAGAAAGTGTGGCGTTATAGTGAAGGGGTTAGGTTTATTGCAAATTGATCCGATCAGGACCGAGAATTCACAAGGAGGTCAAACATGCTTAAATCCTTTATCACTGCATTCGCATTGCTGCTGGCGCTTACCGTCACAGCGGCATTTGCGCAGGAAAAGCGCTGGGTAGCCAGTGACGGGACGACCCTGAAGAAAGAGTCATCCATTTCGTCGGCGGATATTTCTTCCCTGCCGGTCGGTACTGAGCTGACGCTTATTGAATCAGGCGGCCGCTGGCTCAAGGTGACGGCGCCTGGTCACAAGGAGGGGTGGGTCTATGCCGGTCGCGTTGCCGATGCCCCGCCTGCAGCCGAGGTAACCGGCGAAGCGGGCCTCTTTGGCGGCACCATGCAGCAGAGCCAGATCCAGACCGCCAAGGCCGACAGTGCCCGGAGTATCCGCGGCCTTTCGCCGGAAGCAACCCAGTACGCCAAACAGCGCGGGACCCCTGAGGTTTTCAGGAAGGAACTGGACAAGGTACTGGCGCGGAAGGTGACCGCCAAGGAACTGCGGGCATTTCTGCGCGACGGCAAAATCGGCGAATACGCACCGTAAGGGGAGGCTAAGATGCTACGGATACAGATTACGATACTATTCATCCTGGGACTCTTTACTGTCGGCAGCGCCCAGGCTGGTTTTTTCGACGAGGTACAGAAGATAGTCAACCCCGATACGAAGGAGGGTAAAATCCTCTCCGGGGCAACCCAGGTGCTCTCCAGTGCCAAAGACATGGATTATCCGACCGAACTCACCATCGGCGAATCCCTGGCCCTGGATAGCATGCAGCGCTTCGGCAAGCCGGTTGCGAAAGAATCGTTGCAGCAGTACGTGAACCTGGTCGGCAATGCGGTGGCCGCCAACAGCAAACGGCCGTCCATCCCCTACCGCTTTGTCGTGCTCGACAGCCCGGTACAGAATGCCTTTGCCGTTCCGGGCGGAATTATCTTCATCAGCAAGGCGCTGGTTGGCATCATCGGAAACGAAGCGGAACTGGCTGCGGTCCTGGCCCACGAAGTGGGGCACGTAGCCGGCAAGCACGCCATCAGCACCATCCGTCGCACCCAGTTCCTGTCGGGTGTCGGGACGATCACTGCCGCATCCATGAAGGGGGACAAGGGAAAGCAGTATGAATCCATGATCGGGGACATGCAGTCGGTGCTTTTTGACAAGGGACTGGACAAAGGGATGGAGTTTGAAGCGGACAGCGCATCAATGGAAACCCTGTATCGCACCGGCTACGATCCCCGCGCAATGATCACTGTCCTGAAAAAACTGCAGAAGATCGAGGCGACCAGCACCAAGAAGGGGTCCTGGTTCTCAACCCATCCGCCGCTGGATGAACGGATCGAACGGCTGGAATCACAGCTCGCCAAGTATCCGAACGCCGCCTCCCTGGCCACGGTCCCGCAAAGGTTCGCGAAAAGAGGGAAATAATTCCGCATAGCAGCGGTCGAGGAAAGTGTGATTTCAAGGGGGTGCAGATGGTATGCACCCCCTTTTTATTTGTCTGAAATCGCAACGGTATCTTCTGTCTCCTCCGTGACCACTCTGGCTGACTTCCGGATTCAGGATAGGCACAAAGCGGCACGGAGTGGGTAAACAGATGTTACAGCCATGTAAACAATGCATGGATTGGCTGTTTTAACGCTGTCACAGGTTGATTTACCGCTAAATTCTGGTTTACTGTACCGGTAGACAGAAAATTTTCCTTGTCAGTTCCTTTTTTCTGTGGGGACGTATGATCGGTGAGGGGAAAAGGTGTGGATTGATGCTGATCAGTGTAAAGGCATGAAACTCTGTCTGGTTCGACATGGGGAGGCGGTGGAGAGAACCGGCCGGTTAAATGATTCCTGGCGATATCTGACTCTCTCCGGACGTGAATCGTTTCGCAAGAATTCCCTGAAAGCTCTAAAACAGGGGCTTGCCCCCGATTTAATACTTACCAGCCCGCTGGTACGTGCGGTACAGACGGCCGAAATCCTTGCTCAGGCAATTGCGTACGTCGGGCCCCTTGAAGTGGCGGAGGAACTCGCGCCAGGCTTTGACATGACGACTTTCGGGACGGTTCTCGGCAGGCTCGAACGCTGTCGGGAACTGGTGCTGGTAGGGCATGAACCCGACCTGGGGATGCTGGCGGGACAACTGTTGGGTAGAAAGGATGCGCTGCCCCTGAAAAAAGGGGCGATCCTGTCACTCAAACTTGATGCAGAACTGCTGGTGCCGGCCACATTCCGCTGGCTCGTTGCCGGCAACAAGGTGCGAACCGACCTTGCGGAAGTCGCCGATTGACAGTTGATTTCCTATAACTGTCGTTAGAGGACAAACCACGAAGAGAAAGGAACTGGTATGCCGGGTAAACGGGAAAAGGAACTACAGAAGCTGAAGGGAGTCGGGGAGATTCTGGCCAAACGGTTTGTCACGGCAGGTCTGGATACGTTTGCCAAGATAGTCGAGGCCGGTGAGACCGGGTTGGAGAAGATTAAGGGGGTCAATCCACGCTTCATTCCGTCCATCATCTCCCAGGCGAAGACACTGGCGGGAGAAGTCGACAAGGACCGGCAGCAGAAGGTTGAAGCGTTGAGGCAGCATGCCGCTCTTCTCAAAAAGCGGTTGCAGGATATGCCCCTGCAACTCAAGGAGCGTTTCCAGACTGAACTTGCCGGCAAGACCGGCCGGAAGGTGGAAAAGGAACTCCTCAAGGCCCTGGCGACGGTGGAAAAGCTGGAAAGCAAACTGGGCAAACGGGTGAAAAAGACCGGCAAGGAGCTGGTGCGGGCGGAAGAGCGTCTCATCTCCCTCACCGATGCCCGCTTCAAGGACATGGGAAAGGGGCTGAAAAAGGCCCGCAAATCTCTCCGGAAGGTGTTCTCCTAGATGAAATCCAGTCTCGTAAAGGAGCTTCCGGGCAGGCTCATCGCGGTCGAAGGGCTCGACGGCTCCGGTAAATCCACCCAGATATACCTCCTCAAGCGCTGGCTGGAGATGAACGGCTTCAAGGTTTTCTTCACCGAATGGAATTCGTCGGTTGTCGTAAAGAAAGCAACGAGCAAGGGGAAGAAGCGGCAGCTCCTCACCCCGACCACCTTCAGCCTCATCCACTGCACCGATTTTGCCGACCGCTACGAACGGCAGATCCTGCCCCTTCTCAAGGCCGGCTACCTGGTGCTGTGCGATCGTTACATCTTTACCGCCTTCGCCCGTGACGCGGTTCGCGGCTGTTCCCGCACCTGGCTGCGCAACCTTTACGGCTTCGCCCGTCAGCCGGACATAACGCTCTTCTTCAACACCCCGCTGCAGGTTGCCCTGTCGCGCATCCTTTCGGGACGTCCCCAGTTGAAGTTTCACGAGGCGGGGATGGATATGGGCCTTGCCAACGATCCCTACGAAAGCTTCCGCCTCTTCCAGGAGCGGATTTATAACGAGTATCTGGCCATGAAGGACGAGTTCGGCTTCCGGGTCATTGACGGCGCCGCGACTATCGAGACCCAGCAGGCGGTGGTCAGGGACATTGTCGGCGCCTCCATCGATCTTCCCCGTTACCGCTGGAAGACGATGCGGTAGAAAAGCAATTTTGAGTTTTGAATTATGAATTTTGAATTATTCAACCTTCAACCTTTAACCTTCAACCTTTAACCTTTAACCTTAAAGGACGTTTCTTGATGAAATTTTATGGTGATGGCATACCGGGGGCACACGCGGAGGAACTGGTCGGCAAGCTGGTGGTGATCGAGGGAGCTGACGGCTCGGGGAGATCAACCCAGATCGACCTTCTGCGGGATTATCTGGAAGGGATGGGGCATGCCACGGTCAACATGGGACTGCGGCGTTCCACCCTCGTTTCGGAGGAACTCCAGGAGGCAAAACAGGGGAACATCCTGAGCGAGATCACCCGCAGCATCTTCTACGCCACCGATTTCGCCGACCAGCTGGAAAACCGCATCATGCCGGCACTGAGGGCGGGCTTCATTGTTCTCGCCGACCGTTACATCTATACCCTCATGGCCCGCGATATCGTCAGGGGTGCCGACCGGGAGTGGGTGCAGTCCCTCTACGGTATCGCCCTCGTTCCCGACCTGGTCATCTACCTGCGGGTAAGCCCTGCACAGCTGGTGGAGCGGAACTTCCGCAAGAACCCGACCCTCGATTACTGGGAGGCAGGGATGGACCTGGGACTTTCCCGTGATATTTTCGACAGTTTCATCCGTTATCAGCGGCTGATCCAGAAGGAATTCGTCCAGATGCAGGAGGAGTACTCTTTTCATGTGGTGAGCGGCAATCTTTCCATCCGGTCTGTCGCAAAAGAAATCGTTTCACTCGTTGAACAGAAACTGGAGGTGTAGGGTGCTTGGCAGGGAAGGAAAAGCATCGAAGGGTGCCGGGAAAGGTGATAAAGGGTCCAACGGCAAGGATCTTAAGGCAGAGCTGACGGCCGAACTCCGGCAGTTGCGGCGCCTGCTGCGCGAGGTTGGAGAGGGTTTCATCCTGCGCCGGGAAGGAGAAATAGAGACCCTCATTGAACAGCTCGAAACACTCCCTGCCGGCAAGGTCAAGGGGACGGCCCCTGAATGGCTGCGTGCCCTGCGCCATCTCAAAGTGAAACCGGTCAAGGGGCGTCTGCGGGATGTGAAGGATATCGACCACCTCATTGGCGCTTTCATGGATGGCCTGAACGATGCCCAGGAGAAGGGTAAAACACCGGCGCGTTCCAAGGCAAAGGTCGGGGCAGGGGTCATATCCCATCCCCCCGAGGGTGTGGAGTGACCAGGTGGATATCGGCGCCGACACACCGCTCTGGCTTGCCGCGCGGGCCATCATGTCGGTTCGCCGGAAAGAGTTTTTCCGCTGCTGGCTGCAGCTACGCAAGGGGTTCGACCCGGAGCCGATCCACGACCTGAGGGTTGCATCCCGTCGTTTCAGGGAGGGACTGGACCTTTTAGCCCCCTGTTATCCGGCAAAATCCCTGGACCGTGTCAGCCGGCGGGTGAAAGGTGTCACCAGGCTTCTGGGTGACGTGCGCAATACGGATGAAGCGATCTCGTATTTCTCCTCCCTCGCCGGAAAACTGGATGGACCCGCCGTCGATGTCCTCGCCACGCTGAGGGACAGCTTGTGTCAGGAGCGCGAGCATGAGGCTGAACGTCTGAGATCGGCCCTGGATTCGTTATCGGTCAAGGTCCTGCGCCCCAGTTTCGAGAAATCCCTCAACAACCCTCTCCTGTTTTCCCTCCCGCAAGGCGGCATCGACCCCTTCGCAACCATCGGTTCCTTTGCCCGCCAGGCCCTGGATGAACGGCTTCGACTGGTGCGGGAACTGCTGCCGAAAGCGCGCAACGAGGCAGACTGCGCCGCCCAGCACCAGTTGCGCATTGCAATCAAGCATTTTCGCTACCGGTTGGAGCTGCTGTCGTTTCTCATGGGCAGGGGGGCGGCAGAAGCCATCGCCAACCTGAAGCAGTATCAGGACCTGACCGGCTGGCTGCACGACCGGGACGTGTTTGCCGACCTGGTACGACGCTGGGGTTTCCCCCCGGATATGGAGCAGCACCTGCTTTCAGTCATTGCAGCAGAGCGCCACGGGATTTTCGGACAATTCCGCCAGCTGCTTACGGAATATCCACTGGAAACTCTGGATGAACAGCCAAGGAGAGCCCTGTGAAAGTCAACAGACTGGCCGCCATCGATATCGGGACCAACTCCATCCGCTCCATCGTGGTGGAAGTGGGGCAGGGGGGCACGTTCAGGATTCTCGACGATGAGAAGGCCACGGTGCGCCTTGGGGAGGGATTTGCCCAGAGCGGCGCCATTTCCTCGGCAGCCTGGCAACGGGCGATGGACGGGCTTTCCCGGATGAAGAAGATCATCGACGGCTACGGGGTGGAAACGGTTGAAGCGGTCGCCACCAGCGCAGTGCGGAAAGCGACCAACGGCCCCTCCTTCGTTGCAGCCATCAAGGCCGATATCGGCATCGACGTTGCCGTCATCGGTGGCGAGGAGGAGGCGGAGCTGGCGGTCCTCTCCGCCCGGAACAATTTCGATATGGAGGGGATGAGCTATGCCATGGTCGACATCGGCGGCGGCAGCCTGGAGATCGTCACGGCCCTCGGCAGCCATATCGAAGAGATCTACTCCCTGGAACTGGGGGCGGTGGTGCTGACGGAGAAGTTCATCACCTCCGACCCGGTCAGCCGACGGGATTATTCCCGGCTGCGCAAGCATGTCCGCAGGAGCCTGAAGGAGACCTTTGCCGGTGAGGAGCCGCCACTCGGCACCATCCTCGGCTCGGGAGGGACCATGACCTCCATTGCCGCCATGGTCATGGCTATGCGCACCGAGCGGTACGATTCGGTCCATGGCTACGAGGTGCTTCGGTCCGAGGTGGTTCACCTCCTCGCCATGCTGCTGCGTAAGGATCTGAAGGGTCGGCGGGGCGTTCCCGGCCTGAATCCCGATCGGGCCGATATCATCGTAGCCGGTGTGGTGGCGGTGGACGAGCTGATGGAGTTTTTTGGCGCCAACGTGCTCAAGGTCAACGAGCGGGGGATCCGGGAGGGTTTGATCCTGCGCAGCCTGAAAAAGCACAACCTCCTCCCCGTGGCGACCAGGGCGCGAAACTGGCGGCAGTCGGTCCTGGAATTTGCCCGTTCCTGCCATTTCGACGAAGAGCATTCCCTCCAGGTGGCGCGGCTGGCGCTGCAGATCTTCGATGCACTGGCAGCCCCCGCCGGGATGGGGAAACGGGAACGGCAGCTCCTGGAGAGTGCCGCCATGCTCCATGACATCGGCTACTTCATCAGCTACTCCCGGCACCACAAGCACTCCTACCACCTGATCCGCCACGCCGACCTGTTCGGCTTCACTCCACGGGAGACGGAGCTGATGGCCAATATCGCCCGTTATCACCGCAAGTCCCTCCCCCGGAAAAAACATGAGAGCTTCATCCGTCTTGCCCCGGCGGATCAGCAGCTGGTGAGCCGGCTGGGGGGGATACTCCGCCTTGCCGACGGTCTCGACCGGCGCCGGAACTCCTTCGTCCGGGGGATCGAATGCTCCCTTTCTCCATCAACTTTCACCCTTCGGCTGGAGGGGGGGGAGGACCTGTCGGTGGAACTGTTTGGCGGCAAGCTCAAGGGGGACCTGCTGGAAGCGGCGTTCAAGCTCAAGCTCCAGCTGCTGACAAGGAGTTGAGTTCCGGTCCCTAGCTAGTAGCAACTAGCAAGTAGCAACTAGCAAGTAGCAACTAGCAAGTAGCCACTAGTTCCTAGCCCCTGATTTAAAGGAGTTCACCATGTTCGAATCGGCAGAGCTGGGTCACAAGATCGCCAAGAGTGTGTACAAGCGGGAAGTCCCACCCCTGCGGGAAGCGTTGCTGGACGCACAGTTCGACCTGCTCCAGTCGAAGAAGTTTCCCGTCATAATCCTGGTTGCCGGCGTTGATTGTGGCGGCAAGGGGGAAACGGTCAACATACTCAACGAATGGCTGGACCCGCGTCACATTGAGACCCATGCCCTGCGCCCCCTGACCGGCGAGGAACTGGAGCGTCCCCCCATGTGGCGCTACTGGCGCACCCTGCCGCCAAAGGGGAAGATCGGCATGTTCATCGGCAGCTGGTACTCGGAGCCGCTGGTGGATAATGTCTACAAGCGTATCTCCAATGCCGACCTCGACCAGCGGCTGGAGCGGATAATCCGCTTCGAGCAGATACTCTGCGATGAAGGGGCGCTTTTCCTTAAATTCTGGCTGCATCTTTCCCGGGACCAGCAAAAAAAGCGCCTTACCTCCCTTGAAAAGGATCCTGACACCCGCTGGCGCGTAACCGACAGCGACTGGAAGCACTACAAGAAGTACGACCGCTTTCACCAGGTCTCAGAGCGGATGCTCCGCGCCACCAGCACGGCGGAGTCCCCCTGGCTGATCGTCGAAGGGACCGATCCCCGCTACCGCTATCTTACCATCGGCAAAACCATCCTCCAGTCACTCCGGGAACGGCTCGATGCTCCCGAACCGCCGAAGGTCCGGGAACCGACCCCCCCGGCTACCATGGCTATCGACGGTCTGCGCGTTCTCCAGACCCTTGACCTCTCGAAAAAGCTCGCCAAGGGGGACTACGAGGATGAACTGGAAAAGTGGCAGGGTAAACTGAACCGCCTGTCCCGCCATGACAACTTCGGAAAGATTGCGGTGGTGGTGGTCTTCGAAGGGAACGACGCCGCCGGCAAGGGTGGGGCGATCCGCCGGGTCACCCAGGCGCTGGATGCCCGCCGGTACCGCATTGCCAGCTTTGCTTCCCCGACGGAAGAAGAACGTCTCCAGCCGTATCTCTGGCGCTTCTGGCGGCATATTCCCCACCGGGGGAGATTTGCTCTCTTCGACCGCTCCTGGTACGGCCGGGTCCTGGTGGAACGGGTCGAAGGGTATTGCGCCCATGCCGACTGGATGCGTGCCTATGGCGAGATCAACGATTTCGAGGAGCAGCTGGTCCGCCATCAGACCGTTGTCGTCAAGTTCTGGCTGGCAATCGACAAGAAAGAACAGCTGAAACGGTTCGATGCACGGGAAAAAATAGGGTTCAAGCGATTCAAGATCACGGAAGAAGACTGGCGCAACCGTGAGAAATGGGATGATTACGAACAGGCAGTCTGTGACATGATCGACCGCACCAGCACCGAGATCGCCCCGTGGACCCTGGTGGAGGCAAACGACAAGAATTACGCCCGCATCAAGGTCCTGAAGACCATCTGCAACCGGATCGAGGCCGCGCTCGACCGGGTAAAGAAGTGAAGAGGACACAGTCCCACAAATCGGCCTGAAGAGAAAACCATAGAACCAAAATCTGATCTCACGCGACGACGCAACGACGCGACGAAAGGCGGGAGAAAGGCAATTTTGAATTATGAATTTTGAATTAAACCCCTGTCACGGTTCACGGTTCAACCTTCAACCTTCAACCTTCAACCTTCAACCTTCAACCTTCAACCTTC
>MTLC01001122.1_pt1 | contig 112051 bp, 107 predicted proteins | sample 1982451 | NCBI WGS metagenome assembly MTLC01 (sample SAMN05710165, study PRJNA340218) | biofilm metagenome | isolation source: sample SPH anode biofilm adapted to +100 mV | place: USA | collected 2012-02-03
AAGTTGCAATACTTCACAGCTCTTGGTATAAACAACTCAAGGACCAAGGTAAAGTCTAAAGGGTTACATGTAAAAACGAAGAAGCCTTTTTTAAAGGCTTCTTTATGACATATTGGCCAAAAGTTTCGCAAAATAGCGTGATTTAATCTGTTCGCTTGCCATTGCTTGTTTTAATGGAGGGAGTTTCAATAATACACCTAAGATGGCGGCCATGGCACGATGACTCCAAAGGGCTTGGTTATCAAAAATTAAATTTTGAAGCTTTCCTCGTTCAATCGCCATCATTACCGTTTTATGAGCAGAGTTAATGGGTGTCAGAATGCGCTGTGCGCGTTCTTTAAGGCTAATGACGTTATTTTTACACACACTCGCACATACACCACATCCCAAACAGCGCTCCTCATCAACAACGGCTTTGAGTTTTTTAGGCTTATGTGCATCATTGGCTGAGACAATGGCAATCGCTTCAACAGGACACGCTTGTGCGCATTTGGTACATCCACTGCACGCACTTTCATCAATATTCGGTAAAAAGGATGTCGTAGCAACCGGTGTTAAAAAGGCAAAACGTCTAGCAGCTGTTAGTGCTTCACAGCAACATCCACAGCAATTACAGATGAACGTAACACCTTCTTGGGCATTTTCACCCAGTTGAACCAAACGGTGTTCTCTTGCTTGTTCAAGAAGTTCCAAGCCTTCTGTTTTTTCTACAAGCCTTGTGTAGCCATGTTTGGCGAGTGAATGGGCGGTGGAGCCAAAAGTCATACAAATATCCATTGGTGCATCACACGCTTCACCAAGATGCGCTTTTTTATGCCTGCAATAGCACATTCCAACACCCATATATGGTGAACTTTCAATCACATGAGAAGCGCGTTCATAATCAAGGACATGGATGCTGTTTTCATGACTCAACACAGATTCATTGACAAAGGTACGGCCCATTTTTGTCTCACCACTAAAAAGGGATTTAATAAAATCTTCTTCAACGTTTAAGTATTGATTGAAAAGCTCAGAAAGGATTTTTTGATCAACATGTCCACCTGTGCGCATTAAGCTAAATTCAAAGAAGCCTGCCATAGGCGGTGGCAAAACATACGTAGAAGTTCCATCATTGTCAATATCAATCAACAAGGCTTTTGAGCAGAGTTCATCCAATCGTTTTTGTGCTTCGAGAAGCGATATTTTCCAATTGGCTGCAGCCGTTGTAACATCAAAAGGTGTGATGGGCAGTAATGAAACCTGTTCGGCCTCTTGTGGTGTAAAAAGAAGGCTTAAAATTTTATAGAGCGTTTGTGAGGGTGGGGCACCTAAAGGAAAACGGTTGATGCGATCAATCAGATGCATATACCCCTCGCGAGACGTTAAATGTGACATGAGACAACTCCTTAACGTATCAGATAAAGATGAAAGATTATTGTTTAAATAAAATACTTCCTAATCGTATCATATTTGAGCCACAAGCAATAGCAAGTTCAAAATCACCACTCATACCCATAGAGCAATATTTAGCACCTCTGTTTTGTAAAGATTCAAAGATTTTATGGGTTGTTTCAAAGCTTTTTTGAATGATATGTTGGTCTTCACAATGCGCACCAATACTCATGACACCTTTAAGATGAAGGTTTTTACATGTAAAAGTAATTTGTTCGTATACTTCTTGTGCTATTTCTGGCAGAACACCTGCTTTTTGCTCTTCATAGGCACTGTTGATTTGTAGTAAAACATTCATTGTTTTACCTTTAACCGCAAGACGTTTATCCATCTCTTGTGCCAATTCCACGGAGCTTAATGAGTGCATTAACGAAGGTTGAAGGTCAATGAGTTGATTGATTTTATTCGTTTGCAATCGTCCTATAAAATGCCACTCCAAAGGCAAATAAGCCAATGCATTGACTTTATCGCTCATATCTTGGATTTTATTTTCGCCAAAACAACGTTGTCCTATGTTATACATCTCTTCAATCATATGAGGTGTCGCGCTTTTGCTTGCCGCTACAATTTTAACGATGTGATGACCACTCACGTTTAAACGTGCTTTTTCAATGCGTGTTAAGATTTCATCAAAGATGACTTCGTATGGTTTAGTTTCCATTGGTTAGCCTGTATATGTCATTAAAAAGAGAAAGGGCCATTAAGCTAAGAAGCAATGCCCATCCTGCCATTGTAAGTGCCGTAAGAACTTTTTCACTGGGTGCTTTTTTCGTAATCATTTCATAGAGATTAAACATAATGTGCCCACCATCAAGTGCCGGTATGGGGAGTAAATTTAAAACGCCAAGATTGACTGAAATGAGCGCTGTTAAGCCAAAAAGAGCAACAAGACCAGCCGCGCTTGCTTCTGAGGTTACTTGCACAATGGAAATAATACCACCCAACTCTTTGGGTGAAACGACACCCTCTATGAGTTTTTGAAGGCTTGTCACAATCATTGTTGTTGATTTATGTGTTTGCTCCCACGCAAAGTTTAAAAGTTCATCAGCACCGTAAACAACATTGATGGTTTTACCGCTAGGAGCTATGCCTATCATTTTTTTATGTTTCGTTTCACCAAACATGTTTTTGTATTCACTAATCTTGGGCGTCAGGGTCAGTGTTGTGACCAATCCACTTCGTTCAACTTTGACAGAAAGTGTACCTTCACTTTTTTGGATGAGCGCACTAATGTCTTCCCACGCATTAATCAGTGTATCGTTAATCATAACAATATGGTCGTTGGGTTGAATGCCTGCTTGAAGGGCTGGTGAATTTTCACTGATTTGCCCAACGATAGGCGCAAATTTAGTAACACCCATCATTCCTATGGCAATAAACAATAAAAAAGCAAGTAAAAAATTGGCAAAGGGACCAGCAAAAAGAATGATAATACGTTGCCAAGGCTTTTTAACGGTATAACTGTCGCTATCATAACTTATTTTTGTTGGGTCGCGGTCATCTTGACCTTTCATTTGCACGTATCCACCAAGGGGAATAAGGCTTAAACAATACTCCGTATTTCCAACAACTTTAGAGAGAACTTTTTTCCCAAAACCAATGCTAAATACTTCAACCCTAACACCAAAAAAACGTGCAGCGAGGAAATGCCCTAGTTCATGAAAAAAAATAAGAAAAGAGAGAACGAGAATGGAAGTAAGTGTACCCATTTATTTCGTCTCTTTTTGTGTATATCCGATGATATATTCATACCCAGAATACATGGTCAAAGCGACAGCTGCCCATAAAAGAAGGTCTGCAAATGGCCAATTCATCATTAAAAAACCAATAGCAATCATCTGAAGCACCGTTTTGACTTTTCCAGCCATGGAAGCGGCGATATTTTTGCCTTCACCTATGGCAGCCACACGAAGACCTGTGATGAAAAATTCACGTGTTAAAATCAAATAAATTGCCCATGGATTTGCTCTATCTAAAATCATAAGGCCAAGAAAAGCAGCTAATGTGAGCATTTTATCAGCAAGTGGGTCTAAGATTGCTCCTAATTGGGTTTTTTGATTCCAATTACGAGCAATATAACCATCAAAAAAATCTGTTGCACTGGCTATGACAAAAATAAGTGCCGCAAAATAATCCAGCCATGAAGTATGAATACCTTCAAAAAAAGGCACATTGCGATTGACCAATAGAACAAACATCAAAGGAGCCAGTCCTATGCGCATACTCGCAAGTAAATTCGGTAAATTCATCATTTAAACGTAGTACCGCCATCAATAATAAGGGTATGTCCTGTAATCCATGATGCTTTTTCCGAGCAAAGGAAAAGACAAGCACCCGCTAAATCTTGTGGTTGCCCCATACGATTTAATGGAGAAAGATGCGCCGTTTTATCGCGAACTTCTTCATAATTTGTAAATGCACGCAATGCATCGGTTTCAATTGGTCCACCACTGACAACATTAACACGAATTCCCATCGCACCAAGCTCAGCCGCGGCATAGCGTACCATGGCTTCTACTGCCGCTTTTGCTGTACCATGACCTGCATAGTTTTCAATATAGACTAAATTGCCAGTCGAAGAGAGTGAAATGATACTTCCACCACCCACTTTTTCCATTCGCTTAGCAGCTTCTTGCGCACCTACGACAAAAGCATTAACGGTTGCAGTAAAGATATTGTTAATACCTTTTGGTTTCAGTTTCATAAACTTTGTGTAGCCACCCACAACGGGGCGACCAGAAATAATTGCATTTGAAATGAAAAAATCAACCCGATCAAAGTCTTTATCGATTTCTAGAAAAAGGTCTTTATAGGTTTCTGGTTCTAAAATGTTTAAAGGATAGGCTTTTGCTTTAATCCCATAAGTCTTTTCTAAATCTTTGACTTGTTCTATGGCTAATTCTTCATTAGAGTTGTAAGTAAATGCAACATTTACTCCCTCTTTTGCAAATTCATACACGATAGCTTTACCGATACCTCTAGTACCTCCGCTAATGACGAGTGTCTTTCCTTTCATTAAAATCCTTTAATCGTATATTTTTTAAGCGTATTTTCGATGCGTTTCATATTTTCGTTACTTGGCGCACACAGTGGTAAACGATATTCCAATGTCTCAAGAAGACCTGCAATATACATAGCTGCTTTAATTGGAATAGGATTACTCTCGCAAAAAAGCGTTTTATTGATTTCATATAAGGAATCATTAATTGCTTTTGCACCATGAAAATCACCTTGAAGTGCCAAGTGGGTTAATTCTGAAATTTGGTCAGGTAAGATATTTGATGTGACGGATATAACGCCTGAACCACCATTGGAAAGAATAGGGTAGTTAATCGCGTCCTCACCACTAAATACAGCTAACTTTGGTTGATGTGCCAATAAATCAACACAGCGGTCAATCGAACCGGTTGCCTCTTTGACACCAAAAATATTAGGGCAAGCATCAAACAATCTAAAAATAGTATCCGGAAGCAAATCGCATCCTGTACGTCCAGGTACATTGTATAAAAGTACTGGAATATCAACAGAATTTGCGATGGCTTTATAATGTTGAAATAGACCTTCTTGTGTTGGTTTATTATAATATGGCGTAACAGAAAGAATACCGTGTGCACCGTGTGCTTGGGCAAATTTTGCAAGCCCTATGGCTTCATGCGTCGCATTACTTCCTGCGCCCGCAAGAACTTTTACATTACTGTTAGAACAGACATCGACGGCTATTTCAATACATCGGCGGTGTTCTTCATGGTCTAACGTAGCGCTTTCTCCCGTTGTACCGACAGGTACAACGACATCAATGCCATTTTTTATTTGTCTCTCTATTAATTTTGCATAATGAACTTCGTCTAATTTACCATTTTTAAATGGTGTAATAAGTGCTGTCATAGCACCTTGTAAAACATGTTGCATCTTAGTTATCCTTTCGTAAAATTACGGTGGTTGATGTTTGTGGAATCAAATATTTATTGACAACGTTGATTATATCCTCTTTTTTTAATGCATTAATAGCATCTTCATAGGTGAGTAAAGGGGAGATATCCCCCTTGGCATAATAAGAGCCAAATAATGTAGCTAATTCACTTGAACTCTCTAAATTATGGATAAAATCAGCTTTCGTATTAATCTTAATTTTTTCAATATCTTTATCGCTAATATCACCTTTTTTGAGGCTATCAATGATTTTAAGAATTTCAGCTTCTACGCTTTCAGCTTTGACACCAGGATTACAAACAGCTAAAAATAAGAAAATGGATGGGTCTTTGTTTTCCATCGCGTAGCCATAGATTTGATTGACCATTTTTTTCTCATCAACCAATATGCGTTGCAATTTACTGCTTTTACCACTGCTTAATAGTTCACTTAACGCAGAAAGCGCTACTTGGTCTTTGTTAAGAAAGTTGGGTATTTTATAGGCAATAGCAACCATTTCTACTTCACTCTCTTTTTTAATCATAATACGTTTCGCACCATCTTGCTGTGGTTCTACTTGATGGTGTTGAGCTGGAATGTCGATTGTATTTTTAATGCTACCAAAGTTTTTTTCAACTTGTGTAAAAACATCTTCTGCTTGAATATCGCCAGCAACAACTACAATAGCATTAGCAGGCTGATAATACTTTGCATGAAAACTACGAATGTCTTCAATAGTCCAATTTTTGATATCGTCTTTAAACCCAATGGGTGTCCAATGGTATGGATGATATGTAAAGGCATTATTGAACAGTCTAAAATAAAGATACCCAATCGGTGAATTATCCGTTCTCCAGAGCCTTTCTTCTAAAACGACATTACGTTCGGGTTGAAATTCCTCATCACTCAAGCGAAGATTTTGCATCAATTCTGCAAAAAGTTCTAATGATTTAGAAAGATTTTTAGAAGAGCTTTTGATATAGTAATGGGTATAGTCAAATCCTGTGGAAGCATTATTAACGCCACCAAATCCTTTGACTATCTCATCAAATTCACCTGATTTTAAGTTTTTAGTGGATTTAAAATTAAGATGTTCTAACATATGAGCAATACCACTTTTGCCCATAATTTCATTGCCACTACCCACTTTATAAAAAATATCCGTTGTGATAACATCACTTTTATTATTCATAGGAATCACAACAATTTGGAGTCCATTTGACAATGTCTTGGTGTAGTGTTGTGGAAGTGAATTAGCCATTAATGCTCCTAAACATACTAAAAGTAGTCCTAATAATTTCATTGTATATCATCTCCTATCGCTTCCAATGAGCTCACTAATATGGCTGAAACCATCTTTTTCCATACGCTCAATAATTCCTTGGTTAATAGCACGATTCAGTGGCGGTCCTCCAAAAATAAACGATGTGTATGTTTGGATTAAACTCGCCCCCACTTTCAATCTTTTGTAGGCTTCATCGGCTGAGTCAATTCCGCCTACGGAAATAAGTGTTGTTTTACCAAAGAATTCTTTAGCAATCTCTTCAAAAAGAGCAGCACTTTTTTCTTTAAGCACTTTGCCGCTGATACCACCAAAATCTTTTGCATCCGGCAATAAACTGTAATCAATCGTCGTATTGGTCGCAACGATACCTGCAGCGCCATACTCAAGAGCGCATGCACATAAATCTATAGCATCTTTTGTTTGCAAATCAGGTGCAATTTTCAGTAAAACAGGTTTACATGTAATCTCTTTTGCCATGACAAAAAGCTCTTTAATAAACTGCTCGTTTTGCAAATCTCTAAGGCCTGGTGTATTGGGTGAAGAGATATTAATCACCAAATAATCACTTAAATCTTTAAACCGTTTTATCAATTTTTCATAATCTTTCAACGCTTCATCGCTGGGTGTGACTTTGTTCTTACCAATATTTGCACCTAAGGGCGTTGCAAAAGGGTAAAGTGCTTCTATTCTTTTGGCAATAACATTCATGCCATCGTTATTAAAACCCATGGCATTTTGAATCGATTCTTCTTTGGGAAAACGAAAGCATCTTGGTTTTGGATTGCCACTTTGAGGAAGCGGTGTCATTGTCCCGTATTCGATATAACCATACCCCAGAGCAGTGAGCATCTTAATCATGGTACCATTTTTATCAAAACCTGCACCAAGACCCAAAGGATTTAAAAATGTACGACCAAAAAGCTGTTGTTCAAGACGTTTATCATGAACAAAAAAACGTTTTGCAAGGATTGACAGAATAAAAGGAGCGTATTGTGCACCATTTTTGAAAAAAAACTCAGCAATATGGTGAGCCGTTTCCGGAGAAAAGTTAAACATCAATTTTTTCATCGTGCCATAATCAAACATCTTCTATTCCCTTTAAAATATAAAGTACGCGATTATACCCCATGTAAGATAAAAGATGGTTGATTGTAGGCACTTTTAATGTTGTAAACCTTTAAGATGTCTGTATTCTTCTGAGTGAGCAAGTAACTCTTCATCACTGCCAATTGCAGAAATTTTACCATGCTTTAACAGTGCAATTTTATCAGCTTTTTTGATAGTAGAGAGTCTGTGTGCAATCACAAACGTGATTTTATCTTGGATGAGATGTTCGATGGCTTCAGTGATTTTTTGCTCACTGTGTGAGTCCAGTGCTGATGTAGCTTCATCTAAAATGAGAACTTTTGGGTTCGTATATATTGCTCTAGCAATAGCAATACGTTGGCGTTGTCCTCCTGATAGATTCGTGCCAAATTCATCCAAGTGAGTATAAATTCCATGCTCAAGGTTTGCAACAAATTCATAAGCATTTGCTTTGCGAAGTGCATCAATGACCCTTTCTTCATCGACCTCTTTACCATAAGCAACGTTAGCAGCGATGGTGTCATGCAAGATATAAACGCGTTGTGTGACCATTGCGATATTGTTACGTAAATCATGGATGTCAAACTCACTAATAGAGGTGCCATTGATCAATATGTCTCCTGAAGTAGGCGCATAAAAGCGCATTAAAAGATTCATTAAAGAGCTTTTCCCTCCACCGCTATTTCCTATAAGCGCAATCATTTCACCTGATTTCGCTTCAAAATCAACAGCCTGTAACGCTTGTTTATCACCATAAGATAACGAGACCTCTTTAAATGCAATACTATCAATGGTGTCAGGTAAAGCACGTGAACCATTTTTGATAGTTGGGTTTTGGTCTATTAAAAAAAAGATTCGCTCACTTGCGACCAATGCATCTTGCATTTTATTATAAAGGCTTGAAATTTTTTTGATAGGAGTGTAGAGCATAAAAAGAGCTGTTAAAAAGGAGAAAAAAGCACCCACACTCATAGACCCTTCAATGACTTCTTTGCCACCAACTAAAATAACGACGGCAACACCAATGGAGCCTAAGGTTTCCATGACAGGGCTAACAAGTTCATTTATTTTTGTCGATTTCATCGTCAGTTTAAAATAGCGTTCATTGTTCTCATGAAAAAGCTTGTGCTCATATTGCTGTGCATTATTGGCTTGAATAATCTCAATATTGTTAAATATTTCACTCAGTTTTGCGGTAATATCGGAAACTTTTTCTTGCGATTGGCGCGAAATTTTTTTCATTTTACGAGAGAGAATACTGAGCGGATAAATCGCTAAAGGCATAATAATAAGCGCATAAAAAGCCAGTTCTGAACTTTGATAGATAACAACACCAACCAGCCCAACAATCGTAAAAGTTTGACTAAAAAATTCTGGTATGAGGTTGGACACAACACTTCGTATGCGTTCCACATCGTTTGTATTACGACTAATAAGCTCACCTGTACGGTATTCATGAAAAAAGGCGAGATCAAGTTTTAAGAGATTTTCTAAGATATTATCTCGAAATCGTTTGATAATATCTTGTCCAATATAAGCCGTAAAATAGGCTTGTGTATACCTTCCTCCTTCTTTAAGCGCATAAACGGCAATTATCGCAAAAGGCAACAACTCTAACATATGCTGATCTTTTGCGATAAAGATTTTATCTAATAGGGGTTTGACAAGATATGCCGAATAAGCGGTTCCTCCACTAGAAAGAGCCATACCAACTACTGCTAAAAGAAAATAGGGAATATAGTCTTTAAAAAAGGGAGCAAATCGGGACAATACTTCTTTTAATCCATATATTTTCAAAGTAGTTTCTCCCATTGTGTTCCATTTGCTGTATCCATCAATTGTATCTGTTTACTCTCAAGTATGGAACGGATTTCATCAGCTTTCGCAAAATCTTTTGCTTTTTTAGCAGTCGTACGCTCTTCAATAAGGCTTTCGATCTCTTGTTTTTCTCGCTCATCAATGCCTAATTGAAAATAAGCATAAGGGTTATACAAACCAATACCTAAAAGGGTTTCTATCCAAAGCAGATTGGCATGTACTGTTGCTTTAAGTGCTTTGTCTTTTGGATTGCTATCTAATGTTTCATTGGCAGTGGATATCATCTCATCCAATACAGCCAGTGCTTTGGATATATTAAGATCATCACTTAGTGCTTCAAGCATCATTGTTTTAAAGCTTTCCGAAACCTTACTTGGCGTGCTTTCAAAAACTCTCTTTTTCAGTCGATACAGTTTATCAAGTCTCTTTTTTGTAGTAAGAAGGTCTTCTTCCGCGAAATTGAAATTGGCACGATAATGTGTGGCTAATAGATAAAATCTCAGCACTTCACCACTGTAAATAGCCAGTGCATCTTTAAGAAAAAAGCTATTTCCTAAAGACTTACTCATTTTCTCACCGCTAATGGTGACAAAGCCATTGTGCATCCAGTATTTAGCCAGTTCTTGATTGCTTTTGCATCGGGTTTGCGCCGCTTCATTTTCATGGTGGGGAAAGAGTAAGTCGGCTCCGCCAGCATGAATATCAATCTGGAAATCACCACTGGATGCAAGATGTTTTTCAATCATAGCGGAACACTCAATATGCCAGCCTGGACGCCCAATGCCAAAGGGGGCAGGGTAACTGGGTTCATTTGCTTTAGAAAATTTCCATAACGCAAAATCTTTTTGATCTTTTTTTTCTTCTTTTTGTTCAACTCTCGCTTGTGTCGCATCTTCTTCAATGAGGCGATGACTTAATGAGAGATATTTTTTATCTTTAGATGTATCAAAATAGATGCCATCACTTGTTGCGTATGCAACGTGTTTGTCAAGCATTTTTGAGACGAAATCGATAATTTCATTTACTGTTTCAGTCGCTTTGGGTTCAATATCGGCATCGTTTACATGTAAAGCATGCATTTCGTTTTTATAACGATCAATATAAAATGATGTAATCTCTTCTAAAGATTTTCCGCTCTCTTTCATTTTATTGATAATTTTGTCATCAATATCCGTGAAATTTTTTACAAAAGTTACTTTATATCCAAGCGCTGTTAAGACACGACGTAAAAGGTCAAAAGCAATAGCACTTCTAGCATGTCCTAAATGTGCGTCATCATAAACGGTAGGACCACAAACATAGATTTTAACCTCATGAGGCTTAATAGGGATGAATGGAACTTTTTTTCTCTCCACTGAATCAAAAATAAACATGTATAAAATCCTTTAAAAGACTAAGCAAAAGCGCTTCACACGCTAAAACCATGAATAAAATAAGTAACTTTTTATCGCGAAGTATAGCAAAAAACGTTTTGGCACCAAAAGAACGAATCGTAAAAATAAGCAGCACATATCCTGCTAACGAACCAGCAAGGGCTAGACCTGCAACTCCCATAGGCTTAATCAATGCAAAAGAAAAAAATAAATTTGAAGTCAGTGAATAAATCGCAATCATGGCGGCTTCTTTCTGGCGCATCCCTGCATATAACCACAACGAAAAAAGTTTAGATAGCCCAAAAGGAATGAGACCTAACATGTACATTGAAAGGACAAAAGCTGTTGTTTGTGTATCTTCTGCTGAAAAAGAGCCACGCTCAAATAGAAGCTTAACAATCTCGTGACTGAGCATGTACCCACCAAGCGTTGATGTGGTCAGTAAAAAGGCAAGAATCCAAAAACCTTGCGTGAGCATTTTTGTCGCTGCAGTTTCATCATTTACTTTTAATAAACGCGTAATTTTTGGGAAAATGCCGGTAGTGAGCGCAATCGCAAAAAGAGCTAATGGTAGTTGAAAGATACGATTACCATAATAAAGGTAGCTAATACTACCCGTGACTAAAAAACTTGCTAAGGTTGTATCAACAAAAGAGACAATTTGCGGCGTTGAATTTCCAATGATGGAGTGCCAAAATGAACGATCAAAGTTTTTTTGCGTTTTTTTCAACTCGTCGTCATTACGTTTTCTGTATGCAAATCCCAGTACAAACAATTTACATAAACGTTCTTTTTTTAAGGCAATCAGATGCGCAATAACTTGAAGAAGTCCACCCACTAAAACACCATAACTGAGGGCATACACAATGGTTTTTCTATCCCAATTTTGAAATAAAAGCAAAGCGGTAATCATCCCAATGTTCAAAAGAGCGGTTGAAAATGCTGTTACCGCAAAACGATGCTTGTATTGGAGTAAAGAGCCAAAAAGTGTGACACAAAAAATCAACGGCAAATAATAAAAATTAATGGCGACAAAAGGTGCACATAACGCAACCGTTTCATCATTAAAACCAAAGGCTATAATCTTAGAAAAAAATTCACTAAAAAGGGTAACCAGTAACGAAAACACGAGAAGAAAAATAAAAAAACGCGTGAAAATTTTATAAGTAAAAAGTGATTTGTGTGAAGTTTTAATAAAACTAGGAATAAAACTTTGTGTAAAAGCACCTTCCGCAAAAATACGTCTAAAAAGATTAGGAAATTTAAAGGCAACAAAAAAGATATCACTATAAATATTGGCACCTAAAATGGATGCACTCAACATATCTCGGATGAAGCCAAAAATTCTTGAAACCAATGTTCCAATACTGTTTGTAAAAAAGGATTTAATAAGCATTTGGTATATTATCAAAAAATCGTTTAAACAATATTTTTATCTTTATTTGGGTAAGATATGACAACACTTATCCTAAATTTAGCCGATATAGATTTGCTAAAGACAGCAATTAAATTATTAACATTATGAGGATGAACATTGGGACTATTTGATAAAATCAAAGGATCAAGCACAGAAGATAAATTGCTCCACGAGAGCGAAACATCTGCGTTCAAACCCATCATCATCGATACTATTAACGTTATTAAAGAACTCAAAAATGTAGCGATAGCAAATCATATCAAGCCTACAGAGCTCTCTTTTAAATTGTTGAAAACAACAACATTTTACAGTGACGAGAAAAGTGAAAATAATGAAATGAGCGATGAAGAGATGAAACTCTTTGTTGATGATAATTATCTTTTAAATCCAAATCTCAAATTTTCACAACATTACCGTGTTGAAATTTATAAAACAACAGATGAAGTTGAAGAAGTCATTCTGCCCGATATCTCATTAAGCGGCAACAAAAATCTTACAAAAATTATCGCGACAATTTCAAAAAGTCATGATGTCAAATATTCATCAAAACTAGAAGAAAAGATTATTGAAGATATCCAAATTAAAAAAATAAAAGCGGGTATTCTCGTTGGTATTCGTGATCAGAATATGCATAAAGAAGTCAAACGCATTGTTGCGAATATCCGAGTTAATGGCTTTTTAGATCAAAATGTCTCTTTTGTGGTATGCCAGGGTGTAGATGAACAGCCGTCAATCAATGATGATCTTATCTTTCATTATAAGAAAAAAGTAGAGACCAAAAGTACGGATGGAAAAGTTGATTATGCTAAGAGAGGCTTTGTTTTAGCAGTTGAAAAAGATGAATGTATCATAGAGTATATCAAACCACAAATGGGTACACCTGGTCGTAACTGTAGAGGTGCTTTTATGCCGGTAAAAGACCCTCGAAAGAGCAATGAAACCAATATTGTTATTTCTCCAAATATTACACGAAAAGAGAGCGAAACCAGTATCAAATATATTGCGAATCGTGGTGGTTATGTCAATTTTGAAAAAGGCAGTTATGACATACAAGAGCAGATGGAAATCAACGAGATTAGTTTTCGCTCCACAGGCTCAATCGATACCAATCTTGATTCAAACATCAAAATCAATATTAAAGAAAAAGATATTTTAAAAGATGCCATTGGTGCAGGAATGAGCGTCGAAACATCGGAAGTTCATGTGCAAGGCAACATCGGCAGTGGTGCTAAAATCAAAGCCAAAGTTGCTGAGATTGGTGGGCAAACGCATCAAAGCGCTTATATCGAAGCCGATAAAATTTTCATAGCCGTGCATCGTGGTGAGGCCAATGGTCAAGATGTCACTATTGATCGCCTAGAAGGTGGCAAGGTTATTGGCGATACGGTACATGTAAAGCAAATGATTGGTGGCGAAATTATCGCTAAAATTGTCAAAATTGACGAATTGATGTCTAATGCTAAAATCACTGCTTCTGAAATTCTGGAAGTACAAGAATTAAAGGGTAATAATAACAAATTTATTATTGACCCAAGCGTTACGAAAGAGTTTAACGAGATGATTGCTTCTATCAATCTAAAAATTGAAAAATTAGAAGAAGAACTCAAAGCCTATCCACGACAACTCAGCAGTAAAAAAGAGTTTATTGATAAAAATAAGCCTATGGCAGAAATGGTCAAAGAGAAGATTATGGAATTAAAACGTAATGGCGTTGAACCACCTGTTACGCTTTTCGCAAAAATCAAAGATTTTCAAGAAAAAGTGTTAGATTATAATAATTTTCTACAAACGTTCAAAGATAAGAAAGAAGAACTACAAGAGTATCGCGTTGAATTAAATAAAGTCCAAAATAAAGTCTTTACGGCTAAGATTATCAATCATTCAGCGTGGAAAGAGTTTAATGAAATACGCTTTAAATTGATTTCGCCTCCAAAAGATGTAACGTATAATCCAAAAGAGCGTGAAATTGCACGTGAAATAACGCTAAAAGATATGGGAAATGGAGAGCACAGAGTGATACGTTCTGGCGAGTATAGCAGTAAATGATAGTAGGTATTGAAGGTAAAGTTGTTAAGAAAGAGATTACCTCGGTTTATCTTAAAACAACATCAGGATTAACGTATAAGATTCATGTCTCATTGTTCAGCATTAGCAAAATAATGAGTGACGTTGTAGAATTACATGTAACGCAAATTATTCGTGAAGATCAACATAGCTTATATGGATTTGTTGATGAAAATGAGAAAAAAGTTTTTGACACACTGATTAAATTAAATGGAATTGGACCTTCAACTGCACTAGCCGTCTGCTCAACATTGAGTCCTGATGATTTTGCTCAAGCGTTACTGCAACAAAATGTACATGCTTTCCAAAAAGTTCCTGGCATCGGGCCTAAAAGTGCCAAACGTATTTTAGTGGAACTTAGCGATTTTTCATTGCAATTAAACAGTGATGAAAACAGTAACGCAAGTATTCTTGAAGCGACTATGGCGTTAGAGAGTTTAGGCTTTAAAAAAGAGATGATTAAAAAAGTGCTAAGTACGGTTCAAGGTACTGATACGCAAACACTCATCAAAGAAGCTTTACGCAGACTTAGTTAATATAAAAGGAAAAAAATGACCATTGCCGTTTTATTTGGCGCACATAGTTTTGAACATGAAATCAGCATCGTAAGTGCTATTGCTTTAAAAAAAGTTCTTCCACAGAGCACATTAGTTTATATTTTTTGTGACTATTATCGTAATTTTTATCTGATTCCAACCAACGACATTACCTCCAAACGTTTTAGCAGCGGTGCTTATAAAAAAGATAAAGCACTTTTTCTGAAACAAGGAGGCTTTTTTGCTAAAAAAATGCTGGGTGAAGAAAAAATTGAATTTGATGTGATGATTAATTTGGTGCACGGTATGGATGGGGAAGATGGTAAATTAAGCTCTATGCTTGATTTTTTTGGAGTTTCTTATATAGGACCAAGAACAGAAGGGTGTTGTATGAGCTACAATAAACTTTTTACAAAATTCTTAGCGCAAGAAGTAGGGGTGAATATACTTGATTATCAAGTATTCTCAAAAAATGACGCTTTATCGTCTATTCGTATTCCCTATCCTTTTATCATAAAACCATTGCGATTAGGAAGTTCTATTGGTATAGGTATTGTCAAAGAAGCAAAAGAGTTGGCATACGCACTTGATGTCGCTTTTGAATTTGATGATGCTGTTTTAATTGAACCATTTATCTGTGGTGTTAAAGAGTATAACCTTGCAGGATGCAAAACGGACCATTTTATATTTTCAATTATTGAAGAGCCTCAAAAAGAAGAATTTTTAGATTTTGATAAAAAATATCTTGATTTTTCACGCACTAAACGTGTCAATGAAGCGAGTATCAGTAGCGAATTGGAAGATAGCATTCGAGACTCTTTTCGAAAACTGTATGATCCAATCTTTTGCGGAGCTTTAATTCGTTGTGATTTTTTTGTCATTGATAATCAAGTGTACCTCAATGAAATTAACCCTATTCCTGGTAGTATGGCAAATTATCTTTTTGATGATTTTGAAACCATTATTCACTCTTTAAGCCAATGGTTACCAAATGACATACAAATGCAAAAAGAGTACCGTTATATCAATTCAATCCAAGCTGCTAAAGGTAAGTAAAAGTCTCTTTTATGTAGTATCTTACATAAAATAATGCACAAAGGTTCCCTTATGACCTATGCTAAAGATGAGATTATGACAGCTACCGATATGGTGAGAAATTTTAGCTCTGTACTTGGTAGTCTCACCAAAGGCAAAAGCAAGCGTGTCGTTGTCATGAAAAATAATCGCTTTGAAGCGGTTATGATTCCGATAGACGAATATGAAAAAATGAGCGAAGCGGTTACTATTTTAGAAAAAATATACGCTAGCACAAAAAAGAAAAGCGATGGCTAAGAAAGAGGTCGTTTTTCACTCAAATGTTTATCATTTAAGTTATGAACTTATCAATCCACACCAGTCTCAAACACTACTCATTCTGCATGGATGGGGAAGTAATAAAGAGATTATGAAGCAAGCCTTTGCAAAAACCTTTCCTCAGTATACGCATTTATATCTTGACTTGCCCGGTTTTGGGCATTCGAGTGTAAATGATGTTATCAATACGGCTATGTATGCCAATATTGTTGAATGTTTTTTAAAAGCATTACATGTAAAACCTTCCATCATCATCGGACATTCGTTTGGAGGCAAGGTCGCAACATTATTGCATCCACCGATGCTTGTTTTACTATCTAGCGCGGGAATTGTGATTCCAAAACCTCTGAAAGTACGCGCAAAAATTGCGTTGTTTAAACTCTTTAAACCGTTCTTTCCAAAAAAGTTTTATCGCTTATTTGCCACAAAGGATGTAGAAGGTATGAGTGAAACGATGTATGGCATTTTAAAGTGTGTTGTCAATGAAGACTTTAGCCAGTTTTTTGCGAATACAACGGCCAAAACAGTTATTTTTTGGGGCAAAGAAGATAGGGCAACACCTCAAAGTAGCGGTGAAAAAATTCATTCACTTATCCCTAATAGTCTTTTTTACTCATTAGAAGGTGATCATTTCTTTTTCCTAAAAAATGCACAAAAAATTGAAAAATTGATTTTGGAGTCTATGGATTGAGTACGTATAGGTTGATCGTTACAGGTCGAGTTCAAGGTGTTAATTACCGCAGGTTTGTTGTCGAAGTAGCACAAACATTAGATTATGTTGGCTATGTGCGTAACCTTGAAGATGGAAAGGTTGAAGTGGTTGTAAATGCTCAGTATGAAGAGGATTTCGAGTTTTTTATTAGTAAATTATATGAAGGTTCACTCTTTTCTGATGTACAAGATATTACATATGAGAAAATAGAAACACTGCATTTTGATCGTTTTGAAAAGAGATAGGCATGGATAAAATAATATTAGCAATCATCCATTTTGTATTTATTTTAAGCATTGGGTACTACTTTATTACAGCTATGCAGTGGTATAGCTACCGTTTGGAACGCGTTATTTTTCATTTCAATCGCTATGATTGGCATGGTTACTTTTTTATCATACCCATGATTGGTTATTATGTATTAGATGGCGTTGCACTGTATGGTTTTGTCATTGTTTATATCGCCTCATTACTCTTTTGGACTCGTAAAATTGATAAAAAATTGGTTTTGACTGCTCGTGTAAAACGTTTTTTCCTCTTTCTTATTCTTGTGTCATTATTTACAGACCTCTTGTGTTTGAGCTGGATTCATTGTTTGAAATTTGGCGTTGTGATTCCTTTAATCATGGCGCATCTTATGAGTATTGCCTATGAAAAGATTTTATTTAATGGTTTTAAGAAAGAAGCTTCTGCTAAACTGATGCGACAACCATCTCTTAAAGTTGTGGCAATCACAGCAAGTTATGGGAAAACGAGTATTAAAAATTTTCTTGCACAAATCTTATCATCAGAGCTTACTGTCTACAAAACGCCCCGTAGTGTGAATACACTTGGAGGTATTATAAAAGACATCAATGAATCCCTACCTGAGCCTTGTGACGTTTATATCGTCGAAGCAGGTGCCCGTTTAAAAGGTGACATTGATGAAATCGCTCGCTTTGTCAATCCCCATATTGCTGTTGTTGGTTCCATTGGTGAACAGCATATTGAATACTTTAAAACGCTGGAAAATATTCGTAATACCAAAATGGAAATCATTCATTCATCGCGTTTAACAAAAGCATTTATTCATGAAAGTGGTCATATCCAACCAACCGATACCGTTGTTTCTTTTGGTTCTGAGATAACACATGTTGAAGCTAGTTTGAATGGTTTAGCATTTGATATGCTCATTGATGGGAAGCAAGAGCATTTTACATGTAATCTTTTAGGCGCATTTAATACAATCAATATAGCAGCTGCTATCCATGTAGCCAAAGAGCTTGGTGTTTCAGTAGAAATCATTAAACGAAATGTTTTGAATTTAAAAAGTGTCGAGCATCGCTTACAAAAAATTGAAGCTGGCGGAAAGCTGATTATTGATGATAGTTTCAACGGCAATTTAGAAGGCATGATAAGCTCTTATGAATTGATAGGCACCTATCAGGGACGTAAAGTTATTATAACACCGGGTATTGTTGAGAGTACAGAAGAGGCGAATACAGCACTTGCACAAAAGATTGATACTATCTTTGATTTAGTCATTCTTACCAGTAAAGCCAATATAAAAGTCTTGGACGAACATATCCACCGTGCTGAGAAAATTATTTTATCCGATAAAACAAAACTGCAAGAAACACTAGCAACCCATACAAGAGTAGGGGATGTGATACTTTTTTCTAACGATGCACCTAGTTTTATTTAAAAGAAAATAAAAAAATTATTTTGTTATATGTTTATTAGATCGTTATTATATTATTTTGGAAAATGAGTTGAGAGACATACATAAAGGAGAGAGATGAAAACGAAAAGTTTATATATCTCATCGCTTGAACCAGCAGCGGGCAGTTTGATTGTAGCGATGGGAATTATGGAACTGTTAAAAGGACGTCTTGGAAAAGTTGCTTTTTTCAAACCAGTCATTTTAGATGGCAAACAAATTGATAAAGATATCGATTTCATGCTTGAACATTATGCATTGGGCATGGAAGCCAAAGATATGTACGGTTATACCGTGCATGAAGTTGAAAGCTTAATTGCTGAAAACAAATATAATGAAGTCCTTGAAAATCTCATCGATAAGATTAAAATCTTGGAAAGTCAGTATGACTTTGTACTGATTGAAGGATTGAGTCAATCCAATTTTTCTCAGACTCTTGATTTTGATATTAACTTATCCATTGCAAAAAACCTTAGTAGCCCTTTTATTAGTGTCCTAAAAGGTAAAAATAAAAGTGTTAAAGAAGTAGTGGATGAAATTCACATCGAAGCAGAAGCTATCAAAGTTGCTGGATGCAAGCATTTTGCAACCTTTGTCAATCGCCTTGGAGCCAGTGAAACCGAAACGCTCAAATTGTTGATTCAAAATGAGACGTATCAACTAGCGCCATTGTACTTTTTACCTGAAGTCCCAGAACTTGATACACCAACGGTTGCTGAAATCAAGCAAAAATTGGGCTGTATGCATATTTACGGCGAAGAAAAAGACTTAAGACGCGTTGTAAAACAAAGTAAGATTGCCGCAATGAAACTTGACAACTTTTTAGAATATATTGAAGACGGCGATTTGATTATTACATCAGGCGATAGGTCCGATATTATTGTAGGTTGTTTAAGTACAGCTTTTTCAAACAATTATCCTAATATCTCAGGTATTTTATTAACAGCAGGAATGATGCCTCACAAATCCATTAATAAGCTTGTTGCGGGATTTAAAGACCTCTCTATTCCTATTTTAAGCGTAGATGATGGCACATTTGCCACTGCCGTGAATGTCGCAAACGTGCCTGCTACGATTACACCGCAAAGTGTCAGAAAAATTGCACTTGCTATGGGGCTTTTTACCTCCAATGTTGATATTGAAGAGATAGAAAAATGCATCGATACAGAATCTTCAGCGAGTTCAATTACACCTATTATGTTTGAGTATGCTTTATTTGAACGGGCACGAAGGGATCGCAAAAAAATTGTCCTTCCAGAAAGCAATGATGAGCGAATTTTGCGTGCAACAGAGATTTTGTTGCGCCGTGATGTTGCTGATATTATTCTTTTGGGTGTCGAAGAAGATGTACGCCAAAAAAGTGCATCTTTGGGACTTGATATTAGTAAAGCAACGATTATTGACCCATTAACATCTCCTCTCATGGAAGAGTTTGTAACATCCTTCTATGAAATGCGTAAAGCAAAAGGTTTAGCCTTAGATGTGGCTCGCGATAGTATGATGATGAAAAACTATTTTGGTACGATGATGGTTTATCTAGGGTATGCTGATGGTATGGTCTCTGGCGCAATTCACACGACACAAGAGACAATTCGCCCAGCACTTCAAATTATTAAAACAAAACCGGGGATTTCTATCGTATCAAGCCTCTTTTTTATGTGCTTAGATACACGTGTATTGGTTTATGGGGATTGCGCCGTTAATCAAGACCCTAATGCCGAAGAATTAGCACAAATAGCTATTTCATCAGCCGATACAGCAAAAATGTTTGGCATTGAACCTCGTATTGCAATGTTATCATACTCAACAGGCGATTCAGGCAAAGGCGAAGAGGTAGAAAAAGTTCGACTCGCAACTAAAATTGTTAAAGAGAGTCGTCCCGATCTTTTGGTTGAAGGTCCTATTCAATACGATGCTGCCATTGACCCAATTGTTGCCAAAACGAAACTTCCTAACAGTCAAGTTGCAGGACAAGCGACTATTTTCATCTTCCCTGATTTAAATACGGGTAACAATACCTATAAAGCCGTCCAAAGAAGTTCGGGTGCAGTAGCGATAGGTCCTGTTTTGCAAGGACTAAGAAAGCCTGTTAATGACCTAAGTCGTGGATGTTTGGTTCCTGATATCGTCAATACGGTTGCTATTACTGCTATTCAAGCACAAACCAATGATGGAGCAAATAAGTGAAAATCTTAGTTTTAAATGCAGGTAGTTCATCGGTAAAATACCAATTAATCAATATGGAAAGCTATTCAGTTATGGCAAGTGGTCTTATTGAGCAAATTGGAGAGAGTTCCTCAGCTGCTCGCATTAAGTACGTCGATAAAGAGGGCTCTGAACAAAAAATTGAGCATCAGCTTCCCATCCCAAATCACGAAGTTGCTTTAAAACTTATGAGTGCACTTTTAATTGAATCCAATGTCATTCATGACCTCAATGAACTCGATGGAATAGGGCATCGTGTTGTACAAGGCGGTTCATCGTTTTTCGAGCCTGTGTTAGTGAATGAATGGGTAACATCCGAAATTGAACGATTGATTCCATTGGCACCTTTGCATAATCCAGGTCATTTAGCTGGAATAAAAGTCTCATTAGAACAAAGTCCAAGTGTACCTCAAGTGGTTGTCTTTGATACGGCTTTTCATTCTACAATGCCTCCACATGCTTACATGTACGCTATTCCTTATAAACACTATACGGAGCTTAAGATTAGGCGTTATGGGTTTCACGGTACGTCGCACAGCTTTGTATCGAAAGAGGCAGCAAAATATCTTGGTAAAAAACTCAACCAACTAAATGCCATTACGCTCCACTTGGGGAATGGTGCTAGTGTTACTGCTATTCGTAATGGACAAAGTGTTGATACTTCCATGGGATTAACTCCTTTGGAGGGATTAATGATGGGTACCCGCAGTGGCGATATTGACCCTGCGGTCCTCTTTTACCTCTCTCGAAAAAAAGGTCTTGGTATCGAAGAACTTGATACAATGCTCAATAAAGAGAGCGGACTAAAAGGTATTTGCGGAAGCAATGATATGCGTGCTGTTAAAAAAATGGCAGATGAAGGTAATGAACAAGCGCAATTGGCACTTGATATGTTCAGTTATCGCATTAAAAAGTATATTGGTGCATATAGTGCGGCGCTGGGTCGTGTGGATTGTATCGTTTTTACAGGAGGTATAGGTGAAAATGATAGTGATATGCGCTTAAAAAGTTGTAGTGATCTTGCTAATTTTGGTATTGAAATTGATCCAGAGTTAAATAATCGACGCTCAACGCGTACACTTCAAATTAGTACGCAAGAAAGCCCTGTTAAAGTTCTTGTCATTCCAACCAATGAAGAATTAGAAATCGCGCTTCAAACTCAAGAAATTATTCAATCACGTTAATTTATTATTTACATGTAGAGAAAATTCTCTACATGTAAATTAAGCTAAAAGTTCTTTCGCAATCATATTAATGCGTTTTCCATCAGCAACACCGGCACACTCAGCAAGGACTAATGGCATAATTTTTCCAATTTCTTTAAGTGAAGTAGCACCTGTGGCATGAATATGTTTTTGAATAATTATTTTGAGTTCATCATCACTGAGTTGTTGGGGTAAATAAGTTTTGAGTAAAGTAGCTTCTGCCACCTCTTTTTCGTATAAATCATCTCGTTGTGCTTCTTTAAATGCTGAGGCAGCATCTTCACGCTGTTTAAGGGATTTTTGAATAATTTTAATAATATCATCATCACTCAGTTCTTTACGTTCATCGACTTCGATTTGTTTAAGAGCACTCATTAAAAAGCGAATGGCATCGCGTTTAAACGTATCTTTGTTTTTCATGGCATCTTTGAGATCATCTTGAAGTTTTATTTTTAGTTGAGACATCTTTTTCCTTTAAAATTGGCGTTGCTTTACTTTAGAGGTTTGTATTTTATAGTATAATAGTGAAAAATAGAATAAAACGGAGCGATATGAAAATTCTTCTATACGGTCTTGCAACGACTCTTTTTTTAGCAGGTTGCTCTGCACACCCCGCTGATCCAAAGATTAGTATGAAAGCCCCGGTGTATGTAGATGAAACACCTTCACGCGTTAACGAAAATATAGCATCGAATCCTGGTAGTATCTTTGGACAAGGCGACAACCCTTTATTTGCCGACCTTAAAGCCATGCATATTAATGATGTTGTAACGGTTACAATAACTGAAAAAACAGCACAAACATCTTCAGGGAAAAAGGCATTATCAAAAGATAACTCAGATAATTTAGGAGCAGGCATTACAACAGCCGCTGGTGGGGGTGTAATGGGCAGTGTTTCAAATCAAATTAACAAACTTGGGAATATTGGTTTTACAACAACTTCTAACAATACATTTACAGGAACTGGTAGTAATACCCGCAATGAAAGCTTTTCAACCACAATTTCTGCTCGTATTATCAAAATTTTAAATAATGGTAATTATTTTATTGAAGGCAGTAGAGAACTTCTTATTAACGGAGAAAAACAAATCATACAAGTCAGTGGTGTCATAAGACCTTACGATATTGACCAATACAATAATATTGATTCAAAATATATCGCTGATGCTAAGATACTCTATAAAACGGAAGGGGATATTGACCAAACAACTACGAAGCCATGGGGTTCCAAATTTATGGAAACTATTTGGCCATTTTAATACTATAAGGAAATTTTTTGCAAACACTTAACCCTCCTAAATTTATAGAGAGAGATAAAATTTTTAAAGCGAAAGATATCATTGTTGCACTCAAATATTTTGGTGCAAGTTTTGATAAACTAAAAACAAGTACGCCCAATCGGGCAAGGGCGATTGTCCTTGGCTATAAAGCATGGCGTTTAGGTCTTAATGAAATACAATTACGCACTCTTTCTGAACGGAAGATAGACGATAAAGAGATTATTGATATTTTAGGATACAAAGAGAAAAAAAGTATCCGAAAGTGGAGTATTTTTACAAAAGTTAAAGAAGATGATTATCGCATCAAAGTTGAGCGCTTATGGTGTAAAAAATTAGGTGCTTTGTGTTTACTTATGAACCTTGACCAAAAAGCGTTGATTACATTAGCACAAAAGCGTTTTGCTGAGAACTTGGACTGTACTATTCCTGACGAATTTTAATATTTTCATGATAGATTTGTGTCTTAATACAAATCCATCATGAGCCATTATTTATTTAGTGTTTAACCGCTTTTGCCATATCCCACATTGGCATAAAAATTCCAAGAGCCATCAATAAAACCATACCGGCAATAAACCCTAAAAGAATAGGTTCTATATAGCTCGCGATATTATCAATAATTTGATTGAAACGAGATTTAAAGTATAAGGTAACCTTCTCAAGCATTTTATCTAAAGTACCACTTTGTTCACCTGCTTGAATCATCTGAATCAGCATGCCTTCAAACAATTCAGTATCCCGAAATGATTCTGTTAAAGAGATACCCCGCTGTACAGAAACTTTTACGGCAGAAAGTCTTTTTTTTAGAAAAGTATTGTCTAGCGTCAGTAATGCGGTGTCAAGTGCATCTGCAATAGGAATACCTGCTCGAATCAATTCTGTAAAAACAAGGCAAAAGCGACTGAGTGTTGCATAAAAAATAATATCTCCAATCAGATATACTTTAAGAATATAACGATCAAAACCTTTTTTAAACTCTTCATTATTGTTAATCAAATATTTAATTAAAACAATAATACCAATTATCCCTGCTAAAAGATATAGCCCATATTCATTAATCATATGCTCCATAAAAAGAAGAATTTTAGTAGGAAGAGGGAGATCAGCTTTTAATTTTGCAAATATCTCTTTAAATTTTGGCACAACATAAACCATCAAAATAGTAAAGGCTATCGCTATGGCAATTACAACGGTAATAGGATAACGTAGCGCTTTTTTAAATTTTTGTCTATTTTCTTCAATTTCATCAAGAATTTCTGCTAGTTTTTCTAGTGATTCAGCCATATTACCCGTGCTTTCACCAAGTTCAATCATCGCAATTGTTACATCACCTACAACATCACGATATGCCATTAAAGATTGTGTCAAGCTAAGTCCAGAGTTAAGATCATCATTGACACTATTAAAGATTTCTTTGAGCGTTTTATCAACCGTTGCATTGGTAACTTCTTTAACACTATCATGAATAGAAATACCAGCATTGGTCATAACACTCAATTGTCTAATCGCAGCTATTAAGCTAGGCATTTTGACTTTTTTACGGGTAATCGCACCAAACAGTTGGTTTTTTAAAGCACTAAATTGATCTTCTAATGGTGCAGATGTTTCTTTAACGGTTAAAATGACACCTGGAATTTTAATTTTAGCGATAGCTATAGCATCGTGTTTATTGGGAGATTTAATAACAGTCTTAGTTTTTTGCCCTTTAAAAAGATAATTTACTTCATAATATTTCATCCTTTGGCCACCCTTACAATTTCATCGAGAGTTGTTATTCCATTGGCTGCTCGTGTTATACCGTCTTGATACATATCAATAAAGCCTTCTACGAAAGCTTGTTCTTTTACATCATTTTTCGTTGCACCTTGTGCAATCATACTTGATATCTTTTCGCTAATTACTAAAATTTCTGAAATCATTTCTCTACCTAGATATCCTGTTTGAGCGCATTTTTCACAACCATTATTTTTGTAAAATTGATATGTTTCAGGAAGCATAGATTTGATTTCATCATAAGCTGTTTTGGGTAAAGTATATTTTGTTTTACAGTAAGGACATAATTTCCGTACCAATCGTTGCGCCTCAATAGCGATGAGTGAACCACTCATTAAATAAGGTTCAATTCCCATATCAACGACTCTGGTGACAGCACTAATGGCATCATTCGTATGAAGGGTTGAGAAAACAAGGTGGCCTGTAAGTGCTGCTTGTACCGCAATTCGAAGCGTTTCTGTATCACGAATCTCACCAATCATAATAATATCTGGATCTTGTCTTAGAATAGAACGAAGCGCAGATGCAAATGTCAAATTTGCTTTCTCATTAACCTGTACTTGTTGTGTCAAAGTCAGTTGGTATTCAACAGGATCTTCAACTGTAATAATTTTACTTTGAACGCTTTTAATAGCATTGAGAGCGGCATAAAGTGTTGTCGTTTTACCACTACCGGTTGGACCAGTAACCAAAATAATGCCATAAGGAGAACGCATTGCTTGTGCAAATTTAACATAATTTTTAGGATGCATTCCTAAATCTTCAATTTTAATCATCACTTTAGACTTATCTAAAATACGAATAACTATTGATTCACCGTTAATTGTAGGAAGTGCAGAAATCCTAAAATCATATTCACGGCCCAAGATTGTAGCTGAAAAACGTCCATCTTGTGGTTTTCTTTTCTCGGCAATATCCATATTAGAAAGCAATTTCATGCGTGATGCTAAAGGAGGGTAGATATCTTTATCAAAAATGAACGTCTCTGTCAGCATACCATCAATCCTACTTCGCACAATACAATTGTTTTCTGTTGGCTCAATATGGATATCACTTGCGCGTGCTAAAATAGATGTCTTTAAGATAATTTCAATGAGCTTTAAAATACCAGATGATTCTTGAGGATTTTCAACAGCACTTGAAGTAATTTCTTTACGAATCTCACCAATCAACCCTTTGATACTCTCACTCAATTCCATTTTCACAAGGTATTTTTCAATTTGAGATGGATCAGCGATAATCACTTTGAGTAATTTACGAGGGAAAATTCTCTGTACACCTTCTTGTGCATTAATATCTAATGGGTCTCGTAAAGCGACATAGATATTAATCTCATCTTCACGAACAGGCAAGGCTCTAAATTTTTTGAGTTGCGCAAAAGGGAGTTTTGAGGCTAGTCTATAATCAATATCAATAGAATCTAAATCTAAATATTCATAATTTAAATTTTTAGCCAATGCTTGTAAAAATTTTTCACTATCAATTGCAAAGTTAGTGTTTACATCTTCAAGACTCAATACCCCTTTTTTGAAAAACTCAATGACAAGGATAAGAAGATCTTCTTTAGTAAAAAAATTATTTTCAAGAAGAATTTCGCCAAATACTTTTTGAGTATTTTGTTTAATTTCTTCTTTTATTCTCGTAGCCGTATTTTCATCAATAATACGGTTATGAATCAAATATGCTAAAATTGTTGTTGTTATCTCGCCCATTATCTGCCAATATTGATAAATTTATATTTATTGTACCATTTCTAATACTAAGAAACCAAATAATCCTTAGTTCATCATTTCACCAACAGTGATTTGATTTAATAAGCTCTCTACAGCGGAAGATTTGTTGTTTTTTAAATAAGCCTTCAGTGCTAAAATAGCGTCATCTTTATGTCCAAGCTTGTACTTGGATTTTGCAAACCAAAGCCAACTTTTTTCATTCCCTGCATCAATATTGTTAGCAATAAGTGCCCATTTATTGCTCTCATTATAATTTTTATTGAGGTAATATTCTTCTGCCAACATAAGAGCAAAAACAATATTATGCGTTGAATCAAATTTTTCTTTTAAATATTGAATTGAATTAATTTCATGCGTTTCTATCTTGATTATACCTTTAGGCTTAATATCTTCAAGAGGTGGTGGTGGAAGTAGAGTACCATCAATTTGGTCTTCTTTATTTCTATAAAAAGATTCTTCTTGTGAATTTTCAGATGGCTTTCTCATAAAAAGCTTTGTATTTGTCTCCTCTTCTTGAATACCTGAAGCTGTTTTTGATATTTCAGGTGGAGGAGAATATTTTTTTGACATACTTGATTGTGTAATGGTAGGAAGTTGCAATAATAATGTCTCTTCTGTCTTATTATCATCATTATTGAGGGCAGGCTGTGTCACATTAGCATCCATTGTATTGGTTAGTTGCGTTGTTATATTAACATCCAATGTTTGTTTGACAGACGTTGTTTCTGTAGCACTAGTCATAGAAACATCTTTGAAAAAAGGTTCAATTTTTGGATAAAAATAGTATGTTAAACCAGATATAATAAGAATTGCAAGACTAAAATATACATAGTGTAATTTCTGTTTTAATCGATATTTAAATAAACGTTTTTCAAGTTCAACAATCTCTGACGTACTAAGCATCAAGCATCCCTAGGCTAATGCCAGCCATTTCCAAATATTTTACATGTAAAGCATTCGCTTTAATTAAAGAAGGTTTGTTGGTATCGTAGTATTCTAAGATTTCAAATAATTTATACATTAATTTATTGATTGTTCTTAAATTACCTGACGTCATTTTAGCAATCAATTTGTAATGCTTCTCTTTTAATAGGTTAAGATATTCAAAGCGGTTATGAAAAAGAAGCTTTTTTTCAATATACGTTTTGATTTCATTAAGGGAAGCATTATCAATCTCTATAGTTTCCCAAATACGCGTTTGAAAATAATCTTTTGCTAAGATATCCTCTTTTTCTGTTTTATGAACAGTAAATAAAAATTTAAATAGCCTTGAATCCGCCATAAGGCGAATTTTTTCAATGAGATCCGTGGGGTAGAGTTGTGCTTCGTCAATTAAAACAGTAATCGTCAATTCTGTTGAAGTAATGTGTTTACTAACAACGGCTAAGAATTCATTGTAATTTGAAAACTCAGGTGAAGCTTTTCCAAAAGTATGTTCATACAAAGCTTTGATAAAAACTTTTTCATCAAAAAAAGGACGAGGAAAAAAGATGATTCGTTTTTTTTGCCTCAAATCATTGTAGATTTTTTGAAGTAAAAACGTCTTCCCCGTCCCTGGTTTACCATAAAATAAGATTAATTTTAATGGTTTATCCAATGTCTGAACTAAACGATCATACGTCATTGCAGACTTATCCAAATTGACATAGTCAAACACTTCTCCATCCACAAAGATGGTTTTTAAATCAGTATAACTGCTATTCATTGATTTTTTGACTATAACCTAAATCTTTAAGTGTTGTTTTGTCTGTACCTTTAGATCCAATAATATGTGGTGTAATTACAAATACTAATTCGCTAGTAGCAATCGTATCTGCAGTGTGTTTAAATGCTTCGCCAAGTAAAGGAATACTACTGAGTAGAGGCACACTACTATTTTCTTTACCTTTGCTAGAAGCGATGAGACCACCTAGGATGATAGTACTGCCATCTTTAACTTTAACAACCGTTGAAAGTTTTTTCTCGGAGGTATCAGGAGCTATTTCTCTAGGATCTGTCGTTCGTGCTTCATCATCTGAGTATTTAAAATTGCTTACAGATGGGTTAATACGGAGAATAATCTCATTATCTTCAGAAATTTCAGGTGTAATATTCAAAAGGACACCAATAAAAATGGAATAATTGGTATAGGTTGTCGTAAGTGTTGTTGTCGTTGTTGCTGTATTAGTTGTATCTTCTGGAACACGGTAATTAATATTGTCACCTACCGTAATAAGTGCTTGCTGGTTATTCATCGTTAAAACTTTTGGACTAGAGACAACCCTCGTGTCACCATTAGATGCTAAAAAGTCTATCAATCCAGAGATGGAAAAAACGGCATCGTTGACTACAGTCAAATTATTATAATTTTTTGTAATAGCGTTGTCATAATAGGTTGCAGGTGAATTGGTTGAATCTGTATGCGTATGCGCAGTTTGTCCTTGATTGCTATTATTAAAAATAGAACTACTGCTAAAGCCCAAAGAAAACTTACTCCAATCAACACCTGTCTTATTACTACTGCTAAGAGCAACATTTAGGATAGAAACATCAATTAACACTTGTTTGTGTAACCTATCTTTTAGCATATCAATATAGTCCGAAACGCGATCCAACTGTTTTTTTGTTGCTGTGACAGTAATCATACCTGCATTTACGTTAATAATGGGTGCTTGTGCTTTATACGTTTCTGCGCCAGTGTTTAGCACCGATACAAGCTCATTAGAGATGGTTTTCCAAAAATCGAATGATTCATTTGAAGAGATAATATTTTGACTCAGTGTTGTTGTGTTTTTTGTTGTTGTCCCACTCACTTCAGTTGGCGTAGCATCTACTGAAGCGTTAATGACTGCTTTACCTTCACGGATCGAAGAGATGTAGTCTACTTTAAAAGATTTTGTACTTAAAGCTGAAATTTTTAAAAAGTTTTTGTCATAGGTATAAAAAAGGTCATTATCTTGAATGACAATCTGAAACACTTCATCAAGAGAAAGGTTTTTAATGTTAATCCCATTAAGGTTTTTAGCCAATATTTTTTCAGCTTCTGTATCTTTAACCACGACACTAAAATCACATACATCAGCGAGCTCGGCAAGAAGCTCACCTCCCGTTGCTTTATTATTCGTTTTAATATTAAACGTTCTATATTCACAACTTTTGCTTTTTTCAGCAGCTAAAACAGGTGAAAGAGCGATTGCTAAAGTCGCTACGAGTAGAATTAAATTATTTGGAAAAGATTTTAACATTGCTCTCATCTTTCGTCCTTATCAAAAGTTCTTTTTTTTCAATTTCATTGCGTAAGATAACACTATCATGCCTAATATTCGTTAATTTATAAGCGCCAACAGTATCTAGTCGCTTATACCAAGTTCCATTGATTTTAGCTTTTTGATCAAATGTAGCTTCAAGAATATAAGAAGTCACTTGGGTAGATGCATTGGCATCAGAATTATTTCCATCCGAATAAATCACGATAAATGGGTTACTGAGTTTATCAATCATAACTACATCAGCACCTGACCTTCTCTCTGCAATTTTTTCAAAAATTTTATCATATGATTTAACTTCATTGTCTAGAGACAATTGTTCTTGAGCATAAGAAGATATTAAAATACTGCAAAGTGGTAAAATGATTTTTGACAATGTTTTCAATATTTCATCCCCCAAACAGCAATATTAAATTGCCCCTCAATATTCTTTTTAGCGGTGCAATTCAATTCATAGATATCTACAACCAATTCACTCTCTTCAATAGCATTCATAAACTTCATGGTGTTTGCGAAAGAACCACTAAAATCAACCTTAAGGGTTAAAATTTGTTCAATTTTTTGAAGACTTGGCTCATTCATTTTGTTTTCAATTACTTTAATTCGAACAGCATACTTTTGTGCAAGCTCGGTTATTGAGTTTAAAAATTTTGCCCAATTTTCATCATTGAACAATAAATAAGAAAGTTCTTTTAATTTACTATCAACGTAGGCATTTGTATAAGTCGTTTTCTCAAGTAATACTTTTGCATTTTCAGTATCTGCTTTAACTTTTTTAATCATAAAAGACTCATCGCCATCGCGAGATACAGATGCTAAATAGGCTTGCTCGTCTTTTAATTTCTTTTCTACTTCTTTTGATGTGCGTATTGTTTGTTTGAGCATTTTATCTGTTATAGGAAAAAAATAACTGTATGAAAGATAACCAAAAACAACAAAAACCATTAAAAAAATGAGATAGACTTCATTACTTTTTTTACCAGCAAAATAATGATCAATTTTATCCAAAAGAGAATCAAGACTATTCATCATGTAATCCTATTGAAATTTTACTCATATAAAGCCTTATTGTGTCATCATAAAGAATTTTATCGGTATTGATTTTATATTTTTTTAATTCAGTAAGATCTTGAATAAATTCTGTCACTTTTTTTTCACTTCGATTACGCACAAAAATATCAAGCTGATTTTTTTTGAAGTCTACCGCTTCAACTTTACAATCATTTTTATTTGAAAGTTGAAAAACCTCCAAAAGGATCGCAGCTTTCATAGGATAGGAAATTTTCTTATGATAAATTTCGCTTAAAAGCTTTTTGCGAAACTCAAATTTAGTGGTTTCATTTTTAACCAGCGTATCAACTTTGTCTTTTTCTGCTTTAAGTGTAGCGAGTTGTTGTCGTATATTGGATGTTCTTTTAAATAGCTCATTGTAATCACTGGTCTCTTTAACAGCTTTTAAACTTAAAAAAGAATGATACGCAAATTGATAAGCAGGATATGCTAGTCCAATAATAATACTGGCAGCCAAAATTCCTAGCAACTTGCCTGCAGGTCTATGTCTTAATGGAGGAGGGCGTTTATAGATTGAAAAATTGAGATTATCATCTGGATTTTCTATGTAAAGCTGTGCACTCAGCATCATCAAAATATGAATTTGATCAATATACCACTCTTTTGAATTAATAGCAATGCTAAAATTAAATTCGAATGATTCTAATCCTAAATAACTTTTGCCATACTCTTCAATTCCAGAAAATGTACCTATCTCTGAGCCAAGGTAAAGTTTATCAATGTAATCAATGTTGTAAGAGCGTTTTGTAAAGACAAGAACATCGCTAATATAAAGAAAAATTTCACCAAATAACTGCATAAGACTTTGTTGGTATTGATTATTTGTAGCTCTTAGTCCTTCATTGGTGAGAAGCTTATAGAAATCCTCTTCGTCTATTCGTTCACCAACGAGTTCGCAGAATTTTTCATTAATCTCTTTTAAAGAGTAATGTAGAGATTTTGAATAAACATATTCTCCACCTTTATAAATAGATAAAAAGGCATCTGATTTTTGAAAATAGACAAAACAGTGCGTTCCTTCAGGTTCTAAAAAATTTTTTCGATACAAAGCTTTAATTAGGAAGGGAGCAGCGGTAACATAATCGATATAACGAGTTTTTTCTTTAATGGGAAGCAATTTTGATTGCATCAAATTTGCATCAATGACAAAAACATTAAAAGAGCGATTTTTTGCATCTTTTGCATCTGTCTCAAGGTAACTAATAACGTATTCGATGGATGAGTCGAGGGCTAATTCATCATAAACTTTGATTTCAATAGCATCTTTTAAGTCACTATCAGGAATATTGCGACTAATGTCAATGGCGGCACTGATAATATCTCGTGTTTGTAAATAAGAGATGAAAAAAGCATTCTTATCACTTTTTTCAAGCTTATTAAGTTTTATTTCATTTTTTGCGTAAGCGTATGAAGTTAGTGATAAAGGGTCGATAGAAACAATTTCTGAGCTATAACGTCTATCCTCAGTCATGGACATTTTTAAAACCCCTTTATTTTAAAAATTAATCGTTACTATGTGACGATTTTGACACATTTACTTTATTCAACTATATAACCAATTTTCTTCAACATTTCTTTATCTTGGCTCCAACCTTGCTTGACAACAACAACAAGTTTCAAAAAGACACGTTTTTGTGACAAATTTTCGATTAATTTGCGTGCGTGTGAGCCGATTCTTTTGATGGTTTGTCCCTCTTTGCCGATAATAATTCCCTTTTGGCTCTTTTTATCGACGACAATAGTAGCATAAATATTATCGATTATTTCATTTTCTTCAACTTTATCAATCAAAACATCAGCAAAATAGGGAATTTCATCACTCGTATTATCAAAAATTGCCTCGCGAATCAACTCTTTATAAATGTCGCGGGACCTCTCTGTGGTAAGGATTTCGGGATCATACAGGTATGGATGTTCTGGTATATATTTTGCAATGGCTTCTAAAAGATAGGATTGTGAGATTCCTTTTTTAACAGAAACAGGAATAAGTGCCGTAAATTTATCTTGATAGGCTTGATATTGGGTGATTTTATCAAAAAGAGCCGTCTGCGATACGCTATCTGTCTTCGTGAGCAAAACCATATGCGGGATATTGGCTTTGTTTAAGGATATAAAATCAATATAATGTTGAAGTGTATCACTTGCAGGTGCTAAAAAAAGAATCAAATCACAATCCCCCATAGCTTTCATAGCTTCTTCAAGCATAAATTGATTCAACAAGCGTTCTTGTTCATGGATTCCAGGTGTGTCAATAAAAATAATTTGCGTATTTTCATGCATTGCTATAATATTTAAACGCTTTCGGGTTGCATTGGCTTTATGGGAGACAAGAGCAAGTTTTTCACCGACCAACCAATTTAGAAGTGAGCTTTTACCAGCATTTGGTCTTCCTACGACGGCTACGAACCCTGCTTTTGTTTTTGTATTTTTATCTGTCATTTAACTTCTTTTAAAGAATATATCGACTGCTATCTTCATTCTCAACAATAGCATCTAATTTTTCATGGACAAGAGATTCACTTACATGTAATGTTTCACCTTTGTGTTCATCAGCACTGTAACTAATATCTTCTAGAACTTTTTCGATAATTGTATGCAATCTTCGAGCACCAATATCTTCTGTTTTTTCATTTGTAATTTGCGCAATTTTAGCTATGGCTTGAATTGCGGCATCTTCAAACACAAGATCAACGTCTTCTGTTTTTAAGAGGGCTTGATATTGAAGCAATAAAGAGTTTTTGGGTTGTGTTAAAATTTTATATAACACTTCTTCCGTGAGCGAGCTAAGCTCAACACGCAAAGGAAAACGTCCCTGAAGTTCAGGGATAAGATCACTGGGCTTGCTTAAATGAAAAGCACCTGCAGATATAAAAAGGATATGATCGGTTTTAATACTCCCATATTTTGTATTAACATCACTCCCTTCTACAATAGGTAAGAGGTCACGTTGGACACCTTCTTTGCTTGGGTCGCTTCGGTGAGATTGTGACGAATTAACGGCAATTTTATCGATCTCATCAATAAAGATAATGCCACCATTTTGGGCACGCTCTCTGGCTTCACTTTTGACAGCTTCCATATCTAACAGTTTTTCACTTGCTTCAAGTTTTAAGGCCTCTTTGGCATCTTTAACTTTCATCTCTTTTTTAATATTATTTTGTCCAGAACCTAAGATTTTAATAAAAGATTCCTGCACCTTAACCATCTCTGGAGGTAAAGACGAATCGCCTAAATCAGGGTTGCCTTGCGAAATTTCTACTTCGATTTTAAGCTCATCTAGCTCTCCATCGCGTAGTCTTTGGCGCATTTTTTCAAAGCTTTTTTCATAATCAGTTTTTTTCTCTTCACTCACCCCTTTAGGAAGAGGAGGAAGAAGTTTCTCAATAATCGTTTTTTCAACATGCGTTGCAATATCTTCTTGGTTTTTTTCTTTATGTTCCGCTTTGACAAGATTGATAGAGGCCATCATCAAATCTCTAACCATTGACTCAACATCGCGTCCTACAAAACCAACTTCTGTATATTTACTCGCTTCTACTTTAACAAAAGGCAATGAGAGCATCTTCGCCATACGGCGTGCAATTTCTGTCTTACCGACACCCGTGGAACCAATCATTAAGATATTTTTTGGCATAACTTCTTCAGCCATAGCATCATCTAATTGTAATCTTCGATAACGATTACGCAAAGCGATTGCAATTGCTTTTTTAGCATTAAATTGCCCGATAATATACTCATCGAGATAAGCAACAATTTGTTTAGGTGTTAAATTCATGAGGCACTACTCTCCAAAACAAAAGTTTTGATATGATCATTGGTATAAATGCAAAGTTCACTAGCAATTTTAAGACTCTCTTTGACTAAAGTCTCTTCATCCAACGTCGCGTGACGATCCAATGCGCGAGCTGCAGAGATGGCATAATTTCCACCACTGCCAATAGCTGCTATTTTACCATCTTCTGGTTCAACGACATCGCCATTGCCACTTAAGATAAAAATATGCTCACAATCTAAAACAATCATCATCGCTTCTAGACGACGCAACATTTTATCTTTGCGCCACTCTTTTGAAAATTCGATGACAGATTTGTATAAATCACCTTTTTTTTGCTCTAAAATACTTTCAAACATATCAAAAAGATTGAAAGCATCTGCTGTACTACCGGCAAAACCAGCAAGAATCTGACCGTTATAAAGTTTTCGAATTTTTGTGGCATTGTTCTTCAAAACAGTATTACCAAATGTCACTTGTCCATCACCGCCAATAACTGCTTTATTTTTGCCTCTACATGCGAGGATGGTAGTTGCTTCAAACATGCTCTTTATTCTCCAATGATAATAAGTGCCAAAGTGGCATGAATACCATGTCCTAATTTAATGCTTACATCGAAATTCCCCGTTGTTTTGATGGCATGTTCAATTTCAACAGTTTTTTTGTCAATCTCAATTGCATATTGCTCTTTAAGTTCTTGTGCAATTTCATCTTTTGTCACCGCGCCAAAAAGACTACCATTTGCTCCAAGCTTTCGCTTAACAGTCAGCTTTAATTCTGCTAATTTTTTTTCAATCATTTTTAAATTTGCAATTTCCAAAGCCTCTGCTTCTGCTTTCTTGCGTTGATCAGATTCATATTTACGCATGACTTCATTTGTTGCTAAAAGCGCATAACCTTTACCAATCAAAAAGTTTTGACCATAACCGTCTTTGACTTCTTTGATTTCGCCTTTTTTACCTAAATCTTTTACATCTTTAATCAATAAAACTTTCATTGTTATTCCTTCGTACGAATATTTTTGGGGAGAGGGGCATTTTTATGTGTTTCACCACGATATTCCATAATGCCCCTATCTAAATGAGCTATATGTGTAAAGCCCATACGTTTAAGAATATGAATCATCTGAAAAGTTCGACTCGAACTATGGCAATAAAAAATCATTAGATTTCCTTTGCGTTTAGAGAGTTCATCTAAATGAAGATGAATCGTTGATGTTGGCAGTAGCATATCTGTTCCTTTAATACTTAAGGCAGAATATTCCGTTATTTCTCTAATATCAATTAACAGAAAATCGATTTTGCCTTTGAGCCGACACGAGAGCAAAAATTGTAGCTCCTCGCCCGTAATCTCATTACTTTGTGAAACAGTTTGTACTAATCCTATCATCCGCTCTTCTTCAGTTAAATTCATAACACTTAATGATTGCCTTGATTCTTTTTATTTTTTCCACTAATAATAAAACGAAGTGCATTGAGTTTAATAAACCCTGCAGCATCTTTTTGATTGTAAACTTCATCTTCTTCAAATGTACAAAATGCCTCGTTGAAAAGGTTATTTGTTTTTGAATCTCTGCCGATAACCGAAACATTACCTTTATAGAGTTTAAGTTTCACGGTACCATTAACAGTTTCTTGTGATTTATCAATAGCCGCTTGCATCATTTCGCGTTCTGGTGAAAACCAAAAACCGTTATAAATTGTTTTGGCATAGCCAGGCATTAATTCATCTTTAAAGTGGGCGGCTTCACGATCAAGCGTAATGCTTTCAATGGCACGGTGAGCTCTTAACATAATCGTACCACCTGGTGTTTCATAACACCCTCTGCTTTTCATACCCACAAAGCGATTTTCAACAATATCGATACGACCAATACCGTGTTTACAACCTAAGGCATTTAAGCGAGCCAACATTGTAGCAGGGGAGAGTCTTTCGCCATTTAGTGCAACCGGATCACCTTTTTCATACGCAAGTTCGATGACTTCTGATTGATCAGGTGCTTGCTCTGGGCTTACTGTCCAACGCCACATATCTTCTTCAGGCTCAGCAGCTGGGTCTTCAAGGACTAAGCCTTCATAAGAGATATGAAGAAGATTTGCATCCATGGAATACGGCGATTTACCCGGTTTTTTCTCAATACTGATGCCGTTTTTTTCTGCGTATGCAAGGAGCTTTTCACGAGAATTTAAATCCCATTCACGCCATGGAGCAATAATCACAAGATCAGAATTCATACTAAGATAACCCATTTCAAAGCGTACTTGGTCATTACCTTTACCTGTTGCACCATGACTTACGCCATCTGCTCCTACTTTAGCCGCAATTTCAGCTTGGCGTTTTGCGATTAACGGACGCGCGATAGATGTGCCTAATAGATATTCGCCTTCATAAATAGCATTTGCTCTAAACATTGGGAAGACATAGTCGCGTACAAACTCTTCTTTGAGGTCTTCAATAAAAATATTTTCTGGTTTAATGCCCAATGAGATGGCTTTTTTACGTGCAGGTTCTAACTCTTCACCTTGACCGATATCTGCGGTAAAAGTAACTACTTCACATTTGTACTCATCTTGGAGCCATTTTAAAATAATACTGGTATCAAGTCCGCCAGAATATGCAAGAACAACTTTTTTGACATTTTTTTTCATGATTAGATTCCTCATAGAAATAATAGAATTCCGTGATAGTACCGCAACTTTGTAAAAACTTTGCTTATGCTTCGAAGAAGCTTTTACATGTAAAAATAAAAAAGCAAGTTTAAATATTCTTTTGATAGAATGAGCATCAAATCAAGGATAGTGTATGAGAATTGACAAATTTTTAAACAGTGTAAATATTACGAAACGTCGCGCCGTCTCTGAAGATATGTGTAAAAATGGCGTTGTTAGCATTAATGGTGTGACTGTAAAACCTGCTAAAGACGTCAAAATAGGCGATATTATTACTATCACATATCTTGAAAAAGCAATGAAGTATGAAGTACTTCAAATACCTGAAACCAAAACAATACCAAAAACAAAACAAAACGAATACGTAAGGGAAGTGTGATGAATTACCAAGAGGCATATCAGCAATTTAATGCTCTTTTTGAAAATCAACTAAGTACAGAAGAAGCAGCGCATTTTTTAGTTGAACTTTATAAACGCGGTGAGAGCTTTGAAGAAATTGCTGCAGCAGCAAAAGTAATGCGTGAGCATAGTGTGCATTTAGAAATACCGCAGTATTTACAAGCTGAAATTATTGATATCGTAGGAACAGGTGGCGATAAAAGCGGTACCTTTAATATCTCCACGACGACATCCATTGTTTTAGCAGCGTTAGGATGCAAAGTTGCCAAACATGGTAGCGGTTCTGCAACATCACTTTCAGGCAGTGCCGATGTTTTAAAATCCCTAGGTCTCAACCTCAATCTTACACCTGAAAAACAAGTAAAAATGCTTGAAGAGTGTGGATTTGTCTTTATGTTTGCTATGAATCACCATCCTTGTATGAAACATATTATGCCTATTCGAAAAAGCCTCTCACATCGTACTATTTTCAATATGTTAGGACCGCTTGCTAATCCAGCCAATGCCCAAAAACAGATGATTGGAGTTTTTCATGTGGACTATATTGAGCGTTTCAGCAGAGCACTACAAGAGTTAGGAACAACAAAAAGCATGGTAATAAGCTCTTTAGATGGACTAGATGAAGCGAGTATAACGAGTATTTCACGTTATACTATGATTGAAAACGGTACGATGTGTGATGGAGAAATTGACCCTCAATCCTTTGGACTTAAATTAGCACCTCTTGAAGCGATAAAAGGTGGCGATAGTATACAAAACGCAGATATCACGCGTGCCATTCTCCAAAATGAAGAAAAAGGTGCTAAACGTGATGTTGTGCTCTTAAATGGAGCATGCGCGCTTGTCGTTGATGGCAAAGCACGCGATATCCAAGAGGGTATAGAGATGATGGATGCAGCATTAGCTAGTAAAAAAGCTTGGGACAAACTAAGCGAAATTATTCGACTCTCCTATCTGGTATGATCTACGAAAAAACGTGCGATTTAGCACACTTAGAAGCATTTGCAAAAGATATTAAAGCGCAGTTAGGAGAGGGTGGAATTGTGCTACTACGTGGTAATTTAGCCAGTGGCAAAACAGCATTTGTAACGGCATTTGCAAAAGTAATGGGCATTCATGAACCTATTTCATCGCCTACCTTTTCTATTCTTCATGAATACGAAGGACAACTCTTTCATTATGATATTTATCAATGTGAAAGCGATGGCTTTTTAAAAAGTGGCCTCATTGAAAAACTTGATGCTCCAGGGTACCATCTCATTGAATGGGGTGGCGCTGAGTTTGAAAAAATTTTACAACATTTTGGAATCGGTTATAGCACTATAGACATCGAACCCATAGATACAAAACGAAACTATAAGGTACATATCAATGCATACGCTTAAAGTACAACAACTCGAAAAAATCATTAAAAAAACGCCGATTATTAAAGGAGTTTCATTAGAGGTCAAAAGTGGTGAGGTCGTAGGGCTTTTAGGACCTAATGGAGCGGGAAAAACGACAATGTTTTATATGATTTGCGGACTCATCCCACCCACTTCAGGCAACATCTATTTTGACAATCAAGATGTCACCCAAGTGCCTTTACATGTAAGAGCCAAGCTAGGCATCGGTTACCTTCCTCAAGAATCAAGTATCTTTAAAGATTTAAGTGTTGAAGAGAACATTATGCTTGCCGCAGAAATTGTCTATCCTAGTAAAGATGAGGCATTAAAAAGAGTTGAGGAGCTTTTAAATCTTCTTAATATTGAACCTATCCGCAAACGAAATGGCGTAAGTCTGAGTGGAGGGGAGAGGCGACGTTGCGAAATTGCGCGTTCATTGGTTTTACATCCTAAATTTTTACTGCTAGATGAACCCTTTGCGGGGGTCGATCCTATTGCGGTATCGGATATCCAAAGTATTGTACAAGAACTTGCAAAACTCAATATCGGCGTCTTGATTACCGATCATAATGTTAGAGAGACATTGGCAATTTGTGATCGTGCTTATGTTCTTAAAGATGGTGCATTATTGGCCAGTGGAAGCAGTGATCAAGTTGCACAAGATAAATTGGTTAAAACGTATTATCTTGGCGAAGATTTCCGATTTTAGAACGTAGGAGAAAGGGTTGAAGCTTCGCGTTTCTGGTTCACAAGCGACCAAACAAAAATTTTCATCAACCCTAAGAGGTTGGCTTCCTATCCTTCAAGCCAATCTTGACACCTTAGTTGAAACCCTGGAGCCTTTTGTTCAGGAAAATCCTTTGATAAGTGTTACCTCAGGATGTGAAGTTCCTGAAAAAAAATTTGAGAAAAAAAGTTTTTTTTCCGAAATTTCTAAAACATCCGTTTCTGATACCATTGAAGCACTAACTATTGATAAAAAATCGTTATTTCAAACCCTGCATGAGCAGATAAATCCTCCACTGTTCCCTACTGAAAAGTCACAAAAAATAGCCTATGAAATCATTGAAAACATCAATGCTGAAGGCTATTTTGAGATGGAAGCCTTAAGTGAGATTGCCCAAAAGCTACAGATTTCAAACAATGATGTCGAAAAGATACGCCAACGTTTTTCTTATTTGGAACCTCTAGGTATAGGAGCAATAGATGTTAAAGAAGCCTTTTTATTCCAACTCCAAGATATGACGCTTGATGATGAATTATACGGCGTAGTGGAAAAGCTTATCATCCATTTTGAAGCAATTGAGTCTTTCAACAAAGAGCCTCTTTTTCATGAAGCACTCAGTATCATTAAACGCTTTCGCAATCCTCCGGCAATTGATTTTTTAGAAGAGGAAAAAGAGGTGATACCTGATATATTCATTTATGATTTAGACGGGGCAATTGAAGTCAAACTCAATGATGCGTACTATCCTGAAATCATTATTGATACAGAAGGGTTGGATGAAGCCAATAGTTTTGTTTCTCAAAAGATTAAAGATGCAAAAGATTTAATTGATGCTCTTGAAATGCGCAAAGCAACGTTGTATAAAATTGGTCTTATGATTGTGGAGTACCAATATGATTTTTTCTTTGGAAAATCCATAAAACCAATGAAACTCAAAGATTTAGCCGATGATTTAGGACGAAATCCTTCCACCATATCGCGTGCTATTGCGGGAAAATATCTTTCATGTTCTCGCGGTGTTATTCCCCTCAAACAATTTTTTGCTACAGCATTGGAAGAAGATATATCCAACAGCGCGATTAAAGAATATATGTTGGAATTAGTAAAAAATGAACATAAGATGAAGCCGTTAAGCGATATAAAACTCTTAGAAATGATTGAATCAAAATTCAACATTAAGATGGTGCGACGTACGATTACAAAATACCGTCAGCAATTTAACATCGCCAGCTCTTCTGAGCGCAAAAAACTTTATACACTGACTGTTTAGGCTATTTTAACATCCACATTTTTAAAGTGCATTCTAAGCATTTCATAGGCATTTTGTACTTCTTGAAACTTAGCAACATATTTTACATGTAAATCTCCATCATACAATCCACAGCTATCAGGATGATATTTCTTAACCAATGAAAGATAATTGCGGCGAATTGTCTCAAAAGAGTCTTCTATCTTACAACCGAGCACGCCAAAATACTCCTCGAGCAATGAGAAGAGGGCATTATGTCGGTTTCTTCGTGCTTTTCTAGCCATGAGAGCACGTTTGTATATTTGGTAGCTTTCTAATGCATAATTAAATTCAACAAAACAGCCAAAAAGTTCTTTTTGCGCGAAGAGTTTATCAAGTAGCATAATGGTTTGTTCCGAATTTGGGTAGAGCGTAATCGTACCATTTTTAGGTCGAATGCGTACCAAATGGTCTTTAAAATAACTTTTCAAATACGATGCAAAAAGTGAATTATGCGATCCTAGATTAAAAACGACAACATAATTATCTTCAATGCTGACATTAATATGCATCTTTTGTAAAAGCTGATTGGGTTTTAAGAGTGAGATTTTGATACTTTTATCGAAAGAGGTTTCAATGAGTTTTGCTTGCTCATCGTTCCCTGTTTTACGAAGATAAATTTTGGATACCAATTTTAAAAAATAACGTCTTTGAACCAATTCATCGGCATCTTTAAATATAATCATTTTCTCTTTGCGACCAATTTTTTTACGGAAGTTTTTATCAGCAATATTTTGAAGATAATAAAACGTTTTAGCATCTTCTTGAATCGTGATAGCAAGCATATCGTGCGTCATTGAGAGGTGCATTGAGTCATCCTTTTTGCATTAAGATAACTCAATAAAGCAAAAAGAATTCCAACTTTTAAATCCAGATAGCATCCTCATCTATCGTAGGATTTCCTTGCAGGATTTGATATGGCTGATAGGAAGCTTTATACTTTAAACTTTGACAGTTTTCAACATAATACCCTAGATAAATCCAATCAAGGTCATACTCTTTAGCAAGTATAATTTGCTCGTAAATGGAAAGCCTACCAAGGGATAAATAATCAAATTCAGGGTCATAATAAAAATAAATTGAAGAAATGCCATCGTCTAAAAAATCAATTAAATCAACACCAATAAGCCTATCATTATAAAAATAAAGGACTTCTTTACCAAAATTATGTGCGCCACTTACATACAATTCGTGATAACTTTGCGGTTTTAAATAATAGTATTTCCAACCACGTTTTTGCTCCATATGACGATGGTATTTATCGTATAACTCTAAATGTTCGTTACTGATACTTGGTGCTTGAATGACATAGCGAATGCCTTCCGCTTTTTTAAAAGTACGCTTTGCAGAACATGAAAATTCATAGCTTTTAACATCGATACGTAAGCTTAAACAGGATTTACAATTAGGGCATTGCGGTCTTGAATAATAATGTCCAAAACGCCTCCAACCTCGCTCTACTAAAGCTTGATTGAGTTCCATAGTCGCATTTTCGATGTATTTGTACTCCATGCGCGTTTTGCAGCCATCCAAATAGGAACACGTTGTTTCTAAGGTTGAAAATTCAATAATACGTGATAAGAGTGCCATTGTTATTTGAATTTATGAACACCTGACGTTTTCATAAAGAGCTCAAACTGATTTTGCAGCTTGGCCTCTTTCTCTCTCTTTTGCTCTTCAATAAGCTTTTCTTGATTTACTTTTTCGTTTTGATTCATTTTATCTTTAAGCGATTTCAGATCATCAAATAGATTGCCTTGCATCATTGACCTTTACATGTAAAATATAATATAAATAGTTTGGATTATAGCAAAATTTTATCGAAAGAGACTTAGAATTGCTATGTTGGGTATGGATATTTAAAAAGAAGTGGTACCTGAGGCCGGACTCGAACCGGCATATGTTTCCATACTAGATTTTGAGTCTAGCGCGTCTACCAATTTCACCACTCAGGCATAATTTTTATTGAGGTGGAAGTATAAATAAAAAAAGCTTAAACATCAGTAAAACTGAAATGTTTAAGCCTTAGAAGTTTAAAATTAAGCTTTTGCTACAGCGTCTTTAAGTTTTTTACCAACTTTAAATTTTACTGCTGTTGTTTTTGCTACATCAACAACTCTGTTTGTACCAGGGACTCTAGCTTTTCTTGCAGCTCTTGTCGCAGTACTAAATGTACCAAATCCGATGAAGCTTACATCTTTACCAGCAACTAAAGCTTCGCTGATTGCTTCTAAAGCCGCATCAACAGCTTTTTGACTATCTTTTTTAGAAAGACCTGCTTTCTCAGAGACTGCTTGGATGAATTCCGCTTTTTTCATTGCCCATTCCTTAATATAAAGTGTTTGTGTGAGGATTGTACAATTTTTTTTAAAAAAAGACAATAATATTTTTTAAAAAGTTAAAGAATATACCGAAAAAGACGATATTTTGCACAAGGAACCAAATTTGCTTGCTTCTTTTATAAGAAAAAAATGGAGTTAATCATGAGAGTTACAAATTCGCTTTTATTTAACACATCGCTTCGTAATTACCAATCCTCTTCACAAAAGCTATACGATGTCAATCAACAACTAGCCTCAGGACTGAAGATACAAAACAGTTATCAAGATACTGGCGTCTATGTTGATTCGATGCGTCTTAATTCTGAAATAGGAACTTTAACCCAAGCTTCTGAAAGTAGTTCTAAAGCACAATCTTTTGCAAAGAACACCGATACAACACTCAATGATTTTACATCGGACTTGGATAAATTTAAAACTAAGTTATTACAAGCAGCAAATACATCAAATTCATCCACAAGTTTACAAGCGCTTGCAAACGAACTTCAATCACTTCGTGACCAGATGAAAAGCCTTGCAAACACCTCTATTAATGGACAATTTCTTTTTTCAGGTTCCGCACTCTCTCAAAAACCGATTAGCGATGATGGTACGTATAATGGAAATGGTGAGAGCCTTACATCGTTATTAGGTTCTGGTGTCGAACTTCCTTATAATATAGATGGGCAGTCATTATTTCTTGGGTCAGATAGCGACTATAATAGAGTTGTATCTACCAATGTTGTGATGTATAATCAAACAGACTTACACCCAGATATAATGAACAATGCGGGAACCAATTCTACTGCAAGTGAAGTCTATCTTTCAGCCGATGATACCATTCGCGATATGGTAGGAGATACGGACAGCACGACAAGCAATGACCCTAATTCTGTGTTTTACCTTTCAGGCAGAAACACTAATGGCAATACGTTCTCAACCAAAATTACGATGAGTTCAAGCTCTTCCGTCTCAGATTTACTTGAAAGTATTGGACAAGCCTATGGCAATACATCAACCAATCAAAAAGTTGATGTCAGTATGAATGATTATGGGCAAATTGAAGTTAAAGATTTAACAACAGGTAAGCAAACTTTAGAAATGAATCTTTTTGCTGCCGTTGATCGCTCTGCAGCAACTGGAACATCAGGAAATGCAGACCAAAATAATATTAATGATTTGATAGCAAATCCAAATGTAGATATCATTGCCTTTAATGCGAGCAACTACACTACAATTAATTCTGCATCGACTATTGCTTCTCGTGCAGATATTAACAACAGTGGGACATATCGTATTGGTTATCCCCTGGAAAATAGCAGTGGTACAACCGCAACGGCAAGTACACTCTTAAGTGACGTCCTCCCTTCTAATGTCGATAATATAGTGATTGGTGGTACAACACTCACTGTAACAGCAACGACAACAGTGCAAGATTTAATGAGTGCCATTGAAACAGAAAATGGTCTAACGGCAGGCTCTGTTCGCATTGAAAATGGACAAATGATAGCCAGTGATTCTACCAATACGCTCAATACCACTTTAGTCGCCCGCGATGCAACAAATACTGCTGTGTCTGCCTTCAGCATTCCTGATGCTATCAATTATACACAGCGTGGTTTTGAAAAAAACGGTAATGAATTACAAAGCAATGTTTCTCAAGTAGTCAAATCAACCAATACGTACGCTACGGATTCTACAAAACTCAGTGAAGTCGCTGGGGTCTCTACGCTCAATGGAACATCGTTTTCACTTGATTTTACAGACAAAAATGGCAATAGCAATACCGCAACCATTAATCTTAGTAATGCAGGAAGTACCGTTTCTATCGATTTAAACGGCGATGGTGATACCTCTGATGCGAATGAAACATTCTCTATTTTAGATGGCAATGGCAATGCGACCAGCGCAGATAATGTTACCTATAAACAGCTGAATGATGTTGTCAGTATGCTCACGTCTGGTACATTACCAACCACAGGTGTTCCTGCGGCAAGTACTGCATTTGAGGAATACAATTATGCTGTAAAAACTGCCGCCAATAGCGTTGAAGTGACCATGGATCAAGACGGTCGTATGAATATCATGGATAGAACAGCATCAAAATCAAAAATAGAATTTTCAATGTACGATAACAATGCAAGCGATTATAGCGGTACAACCAGTGCATCTCTCTCCTTCATGGCAAATGACTCGGTTGCTATTTCAAACCCAAGTATCGATATGTTTGCACAATTGGATGAAATGATTGAAGCAGTGCGTTCGGGGACCTTTAATATGAGTTCAACCGCCGATGACCCACGCAATATGGGAATTCAAAATGCTATCTCAACGATTGACCACATATCTGACCACGTAGAAAAAGCGCACACACAAATTGGTGCGTACACAAATGCACTGACCGACGCAAAAGATAGAGTCGATACCCTAACAGTAAATGTCAAAACCGTTCAAGCAGATATTATCGGTGCTGACCCTGCTGAAGCGTATTTAACATTCACGCAATTGAGTCAATCGTATCAAGCCATGCTTTCATCTATTACGAAGATTAGTTCGATGTCTCTTTTAAATTACATGTAATAATCTGTTATAATACCAATACTAGATTATTTACATGTAAAGGATTTGTTATCTTAAAAGAGACGTTTTTTATTATTTTTATTGCTATTGTTCTTTTTTTAGGTGTTGCAACTATTTTACCAGATGCATCTGTTGTAGGAAAATTTGGCGCGTATTTGGGTCATTCAAATCAACATTTATTTGGATATTTTTCATTTTTTTATCCATTTGTGTTGATTTTACCAGCGTTTACACTCTATAAAGAAAGTAAGATTACAGAACGTCGCTTGGGTGTTAGTGTCGCCTCTTTAATCTTAATTTTTGCCATTTTAATGGCGCAATCTATTTTAGTCAGCAATGCTTTTAGTGGTTCATTAGGTCATTCAATTGTTGATTTATTGATTGGCTTCATCGGCATTATGGGTGTATGGATTTTTATTATTGCCATTTTTTTACTTTCAATGACACTGCTTGTAGAATCAAGTATTAGTGATTTTCTAACATGGATTAAACCTACATTTACGAAAACCAATATTAAAGAGTATAAAGCACAAGAAAGTGAAGAAGTTATTGCGGAACGTCCTATTATTCAAAAAGAGAAAGAGCTGTCATTAAAAGAGCGTATTAAGCTCGAAGAAGAGAGTGAAGCAACTCTCCAAGAAGATGTTTTTGAAATTACGCAAGAAGAAACAGCGGAAACAGAGCCTAAAAAAGCGCTTGTTCGACTCAAAAGTGCCAAAAAAGTCGAGATACTCAGCGAAGTGGAAGAAAATAAAAAACTGCTCTCTGAAATTGACCAAGGAGAGGTCGATAAGCCAAAAGATTTTAAATTGCCGCCTTTGACTTTTTTAGCCAACCCTCCTGCAAAAGCTGTTCATGTTAATGAGAGTGAAATCGACCAAAAAATTCAAGACCTTTTAGAGAAACTCAGACGCTTTAAAATCGAAGGTGACGTAGTACGTACCTATTCTGGCCCAGTAGTTACAACCTTTGAATTCAAACCAGCGCCGCATGTAAAAGTTTCACGTATTTTGACCTTACAAGATGACCTTGCCATGGCATTGAAAGCTAAAACGATTCGTATTCAAGCACCCGTTCCAGGAAAAGATGTTGTAGGTATTGAAGTGCCAAACCAAAAAATTGAAACAATTTATCTTAAAGAGATTCTTGAAAGTGATATTTACAAAAAGTCATCATCACCGCTTACTATTGCGCTTGGAAAAGATATTGTTGGCAATGCGTTTGTAACTGACCTTAAAAAATTACCGCATTTATTGATTGCAGGAACAACGGGTAGTGGTAAAAGTGTCGGTATCAATGCCATGTTACTTTCCCTGTTATATCGCAATTCTCCCGATACATTGCGTTTTTTAATGATTGACCCTAAAATGCTTGAATTTTCAATTTATAACGATATTCCGCATCTTTTAACTCCCGTAATTACAAAGCCTAAACAAGCCATTATCGCTTTAGCCAATATGGTTTCTGAAATGGAACGACGCTATCAAATCATGAGTCGCTCAAAAACGAAAAATATTGAAAATTATAATGAAAAAGCCAAAGCCATTGGCGTGGAACCATTGCCGTATATTGTAATTATTATTGATGAATTAGCTGACCTTATGATGACCAGTGGAAAAGATGTAGAATTTTATATCGCTCGTTTAGCTCAAATGGCACGTGCCAGTGGAATTCACATCGTTGTAGCGACACAAAGGCCTTCTGTTGATGTTGTTACGGGTCTCATTAAAGCAAACTTACCTTCACGTATTAGTTTTAAAGTAGGGCAAAAAATCGACTCAAAAGTCATTTTGGATGCGATGGGAGCCGATTCTTTACTTGGAAACGGCGATATGCTTTTTACCCCTCCGGGCACTTCTGGACTCATTCGTTTACATGCTCCATATACCAGTGAAGATGAGATTGATAAAGTCGTTGAATACCTCAAGAAACAGCGCCCCGTCGTATACGACGAGAGTTTTTTAAAGGAGAGTGATGAGGGGTATTCGGCTAGTTCTGGAGCCAAAGAAAGTGGTGAATTAGATGAGCTTTTTGAAGATGCAAAAGCCATTGTCCTTAATGAAAGGAAGAGCTCTATTTCTTATATTCAAAGAAGATTAAATATTGGCTATAATAGAGCTGCAACGATTGTAGAGCAACTTGAGGCGATGGGCATCCTTTCTTCTCAAAATGCGAAAGGTCAGCGCGAAATTATCGTTAATTAACTATATCAAGGAGTCAGTCACAATGGATTTTTTTGAAAGCTATACAGCTGAAGTGAATGAAAGAGCAAAATTAGGTGTTCCTCCTTTACCACTTGATGCTAAAAAAACAGCTCAAGTTGTAGAATTGTTAAAAAAAGAAGAGGGTGATCAAACGTTTTTGAAATCCTTATTAGCAAACCGCGTACCACCGGGTGTTGATGAAGCCGCTTATGTCAAGGCTGCTTTTTTAAACGATGTCGCACAAAAAAAAGTTACATGTAAAGCCATTAGCCCTATTTATGCTGTAGAGCTTTTAGGTACAATGTTTGGTGGGTACAATGTTCAACCACTGGTTGATGCATTAAGTTCAAAAGATGCTGATGTTGCACGCGCTGCCTGTAATGCTTTAAAACATACTGTCCTTGTTTATAGCTCATTTAATGATATTGAAGAACTTGCTAAAACAAACGCTTATGCCAAAGAAGTCATGCTTTCATGGGCTAACGCTGAATGGTTCACGTCAAAACCTACTATTGCTGAAAAAATAACGGTTGCTGTTTTAAAAGTCGCAGGCGAAACCAATACCGATGACTTAAGTCCTGCTAGCGAAGCATTTACAAGAAGTGATATTCCATTGCATGCTAATGCTATGCTTGTGAAACGTCTTCCTGGTTCAACCGATAAAATTAAAGAATTAATTGAAAAAGGCTACGAAGTTGCTTATGTGGGTGATGTTGTAGGCACTGGAAGCAGTCGTAAATCTGGTATTAACTCTATTCAATGGTGGATGGGACGAGACATTCCTCATGTGCCCAATAAAAAAACAGGTGGCCTCGTCTTAGGTTCTACCATCGCACCAATCTTTTTTAACACCGCAGAAGATAGCGGCGCATTACCGATTGAAGTGAATGTTGAAGGTTTAGAAACAGGTGATATTATTGATGTTTATCCATTAGCGGGAAAAATTGAAAAAGCGGGTAAAGTCGTTGCAACCTTTAAACTAGCTCCGAACACACTTGCCGATGAATACCGAGCAGGCGGACGTATTCCTTTGATTATTGGTCGTGGTTTAACCACCAAAGCACGTGCAAGCTTAGGAATGGGGGCTGAGAGCATTTTTGCAAAACCTGAACAACCAAGCGAACAAAAAGGCGTTGGCTATACCCTCGCTCAAAAAATGGTGGGTCGTGCGTGTGGTGTTGAAGGTGTTCGAGCAGGTATGTACGTCGAACCTCAAACACTGACCGTTGGTTCACAAGATACAACCGGTCCAATGACCAGAGATGAAATTAAAGAACTTGCTGCGCTTGGTTTTAGTGCCGATCTTGTTATGCAAAGTTTCTGTCATACAGCGGCATATCCAAAGCCAAGCGATGTTAAGCTTCAACACACATTGCCAGCGTTCATTACCTCTCGTTCAGGCGTGAGCTTAAGAGCAGGGGATGGTGTTATTCACTCATGGCTTAATCGTATGGTTTTACCCGATACGGTTGGAACCGGTGGCGATAGTCATACACGTTTTCCAATTGGTATCTCTTTCCCTGCCGGTTCAGGATTGGTTGCGTTTGCAGCAGTTACGGGAAGCATGCCATTAAACATGCCTGAATCTGTTTTAGTTCGTTTTAGCGGCGAATTACAACCCGGTATCACATTACGTGATTTGGTAAATGCTATTCCTTATTTCGCGATTAAAAAAGGCCTTTTAACAGTTCCTAAAAAGAATAAAAAGAATATCTTTGCAGGACGTATTTTAGAGATTGAAGGTCTTCCAAAACTCAAAGTTGAACAAGCATTTGAACTGAGTGATGCTTCTGCTGAACGCAGTGCTGCTGCATGTACGGTAGCCTTGGATGTTGAGCCAGTTGTCGAATACCTCAAATCAAACATTACGCTCTTAGAATCAATGATTCAAGCAGGCTACCAAGATGCAAAAACATTGCAAAGACGCGCTGATAAAATGAAAGAATGGATTGCTAAACCCAATCTTCTCAAAGCTGATGCCAATGCACACTATGCAGAAGTCATTGAAATTAACCTCAATGAGATTAAAGAGCCAATTTTAGCATGCCCAAATGATCCAGATGATGTTGCAACACTTAGCGAAGTTTTAGCAGATGACAATCGCCCTAAAAAAATTGATGAAGTCTTTGTAGGCAGTTGTATGACCAATATTGGACATTATCGTGCGCTGGGCGAAGTATTACAAGGCGAAGGAAAAGTGCCAACTACACTTTGGATTGCACCACCAACCAAAATGGATAAAAACCAACTCACTGAAGAGGGGTATTATTCACTTTTTGGCAGTGCAGGTGCGCGTATTGAAATTCCTGGATGTTCTTTATGTATGGGTAACCAAGCCAACGTAAAAGAAGGAGCTGTGGTATTTTCAACGTCCACACGTAACTTTGACAATCGTATGGGACCAAACGCTAAAGTCTATCTTGGTAGTGCAGAATTAGCAGCACTTTGTGCTCTTTTAGGCAGACTTCCAAGCGTTGAAGAGTACATGAGTTTAGTGCCTAAAAAATTGGCGGGTAAAACCGATAAAGTCTACAAATATCTCAATTTCAATCTCATTGAAAATTACGAATTAGCTAACTAATACATCTCAAGCCACCCAAAATTAAGGGTGGCTTTTTCTTTTACATGTAAGGATTTCTTTGACTATTCATAAAAATTGCGTCGTGACGCTAGACTATACTGTTTTCGATACGAATAACACACTTCTTGATAGTGGTTCACAGCCACTTATATATCTGCATGGTGGATATAATGAAATTTTTAAAAAAATTGAAAAAGAGCTAGAAGGTAAAAGTATCGGTGATAGCATTCATTTGCAACTTTTGCCCAAAGAAGCATTTGGAGAATATCGCAGTAGCCTTGTTTTAATACAAGATCGTAGTATGTTTGAAGATGATCTTGAAGTTGGTCAGCAAGTCGAAATGGTTTTTAGTGAAGACGAAGAAGAAGAGGTTATGCTCGTTTATACTGTTTCAGATATTCAAGAAGATAGAGTCGTTTTAGATGCCAATCACCCTCTCGCTGGTATCACCATTCTTTTTGACGCAACGGTTATTGGCTTACGTGAAGCAACGGCGGATGAAATTGAAGAAAGGTTGCACCATACCATACAAGCCAATGACTCCTCTTTATAAAAACAATGAATAATACACTGAGTTTATTTGAACATTTAACGATTTTATACGCAGAAGACGAAGAGAGTTTACGCCATAGCGTTGCTCAAACGTTAGAGCTTTTTTTTGACAAAGTCATTCAAGCATCCAACGGAGAAGAAGCGTTAGAGCTTTTTTTTGAACACAATCCTGATGTTTTATTACTCGATATTTGTATGCCAAAATGCAATGGCTTGGAACTATTGAAAAAGATACGAGCATCACATAAAAGAGTTCCTGTGATTATTATGAGTGCCTATGCCGAACAAAATTATTTTCTACAATCCATTGAACTTAATATCTGTAAATATCTGCTCAAACCTTTTTCAAAAGAGAGCTTTTTAGGAGCACTTAAAACCTGTGCGACATGGATGTATGAATGGGGTGAGGGCAATTTAATCAAAGTCAGTAATGACATCTTTTATGACCCTGATGAGTGTGCTGTCTTGGTAGGAAATGAGCATTATCCCTTAACGAAAAAAGAACGATTACTGTTTGAATACTTTTTACGACAAAAGAACCGTATTATCTCTTACGATGAGTTAGAAGAAGCCATTTGGGCAGGGGATGGCGGAAGTAAAGAGGCATTAAAAGCATTAATTAAAGAGTTACGTAAAAAACTTCCCAGCGATATTATCGAAAATACGTTTGGTATAGGCTATAAGCTTGCTATCCGCTAAAACGATTCTTTCGCCTTCTACAAAAACCAAAACAATGATTTTTGTTTTGATGCTCTTTATGGCAATGACAACGATTTTTGGCTGGATGCGTTACCTTGACGTTAAAGAATCCATCGAGAAATCTCGTAAAGATTATGCGTTACAAATCCACAGCCTCTACGCAACAACTTTGCAAAGAACAAGTGCTTTTTACCTCAATCGTGCTTATGCAAACTTAGATTCTTACGGTATTAAAGATGCCCTTTTGCACAAAGATGTCGAGCAACTCACAGGTCTTTCAAGTTTTCGCTGGAAAGTCCTCAAGCAAGAAAACCCCTTTTTATTGGGCATTCGCTTTTATGATGAAACACGTACACTGATTGCCTATTTAGGTAAAGAGCCAAAACACAGCGAAATTAGTGAAAAAGGCATCATCCCTCATGAAGCGCAGTTTGGCTTTTTCTTTTCAAAACACTATGCGGCATATCATATTGTCGTTCCTGTCTATGTCAATCAAAATATTATCGGAATGTTAGAATTTGCTATTGCTCCAGAATTTTTTCTCAATGAGGTCGAAGAGTTTTCAGGGCTTAAAGGCTACATCCTCTTTAAAGGTGAGAGCTTTGCACCACAGGATGAAGCCTTATCTGGTATCAGTTTAAAAGACGGTGTTATTTCACAAAATCGCAAAAGTACGTATATTACGCATGTTATTGAGTTAGAAGGTATGATTGGCGACAATTTAGCCCAACTGCTTTTCTTTCAAGATATTAGCGACCAACAGCAAAAGCTTCTGGATGCTATTTACGAGGCTTTTTTTCTTGCACTCAGTATCATGGGTGTTTTATTGATTATTTTAAATTATGGCTTTAATGTCCTCATCAAACGTCTTGAAGAGAGTGAAGCGAGTCTAAGAAACCTCAATCATACGCTCGAAGACCGTGTCAATCAAGAGATTCAACGTCGCATGGAGAATGAGCAAATTTTGATGCATCAAAGTCGTCTTGCAAGTATGGGGGAGATGATAGGAAACATCGCGCATCAATGGCGACAACCGCTCACTGAATTGGGAGCGACGCTGATTAATTTACAAATGCTCTGGGAAAAACAAAAATTAAACAGCACGATTTTTGAAGACCGTATCAACCGCTCTGAAGGGCTTATTGCATACATGTCAAAAACCATTGACGATTTTCGCAATTTCTTTGCTTCGGATAATCAAAAAGAGCTTTACTGCATTAACGATGCACTTTCAAAAGCCATTGCGCTTATTGACCCTGCGCTTAAAAATCATCATATTAAACTTATTGTGGAGGAACAAAACCGTTGCGAGGTTTTTGGATATCCTAGTCAATTTGCGCAGGCAATTTTAAATATAATCAGTAATGCCAAAGATATTTTATTGGAGCGTCAAATTGATGAACCAATGATTCATATTACGATTACATGTAAAAACGAAAAAGCCCTAATTTGCATTGAAGACAACGGTGGTGGCATCGCATTAGAACCTATTGAAAAAATATTTGAACCTTATGTCAGTACCAAACATGCCAAAAGCGGTACGGGTATAGGTCTTTATATGAGTAAAACGATTATTGAAAAAAATGCCAATGGAACACTCAAAGCTTACAATACTCAAAAAGGCGCTCTTTTTGAAATAACCCTCTAATCTTTCTCTCCAATTTCTCCCTACTCATTGTTAAGATTCTTTTTGGAATTAGCAAAAAGGAGTTCTTATGCACGAAAAAAAGCCAAAATTAGGCAGAAGGGATTTTGTAAAAAAAACAACAACTCTTCTAGGGGCTGCCGCGTTGGTTGCGCCTCAAGCTAACGCTTTTAGCCTCACTAACCCTGGTCGCGAAAAAAATGATACTCGCTATATAGGACAAGAAGGTAAACGCTTTGGTATGGTAATCGACCTACGCAAATGCGTTGGATGCCAAGCCTGTACCAGCGCGTGTAAAAGTGAAAATAAAGTACCTAAAGAGAAATTTAGAACCTATGTTCCTGAGTATGAATTAGGTTCTTACCCCACTGTACGCAAAGCATTTTTACCGCAATTGTGTAATCACTGTGCCGAACCATCGTGTGTCAGTGTTTGCCCTACAGGAGCAACCTTTGCTCGAAAAGACGGTATCGTTGTTGTTGATAGTGAAATCTGCTGGGGATGTGGGTACTGCATTAATGCGTGTCCGTACGATAAACGTTACTTCAATCCTATCACCAATGTTGCAGATAAATGCACTCTATGCGCACACCGCGTTGATCATGGATTGCTTCCTGCTTGTGTTGAAAGTTGCGTAGGAGGTGCTCGTGTTTTTGGTGACTTAAATGACCCTCACTCTCATGTCTCAAAACTCATTGCAACGTTTCCAACAACTGTACTCAAACCCTCTAGCGGTACAAAACCACGTGTTTTTTATATTGCACTCAGCGGAGAAATCCAATCGTTGCCGTATTCAAACGGTATTTTAGATGATTTAGCACGTAAAATTGATGGCTTGCCTGCTAAAGAATGGTCAAGCAAAGGAGTATAAGATGGATTTTGGATCATTATTACATACAATCAATTCAATCACACCCGATAGACCTTGGGGAATTGATATACCAAACTATTTTTGGTTCACAGGAAGTTCAGCCGCAGCATTTATTATTTCAAGTTTTGCGCATGTTTTTGGAATGAAAGAGTATAAACCTATTGCAGGTTTTTCATTACTGTTGGCATTTGTTTTACTTGTTGCGGCACCGATGAATCTCATTGATGATTTACGACAACCAGGGCGAATTATAAACTTCTTCTTCTATGGATGGGAAAACTTTCCAACATCGCCTATGAAATGGGGTGTGTTGCTTTTGATTGCTTATCCACTGCTTATTTTGGCAGAAGCCATTGTGCTGTATCGTCCTTATTTTAGTGCCTCTAAAAATGTGATAAGAACTAAAGAGCAAGAAGAAAAAGACCATCAGTTAGGTGCAACATTAGGGGCGATTGGTATTCCTTTGGCATTAAGCGTTCATGGATACACAGGCTATATTTTAGGAGCTGTGCATGCTATTCCTCTGTTTCATACACCGCTCATGCCTATTTTATTTTTAGCGTCTGCGATGGTTTCTGGTACTGGATTATTGATTATTTTATTGCCTATTTTTCAAAAGTTTTTTACAGATTTTAAACGTATTGATTATGGCATGATGCAACGCTTAGCAAGACTTTTATCTTGGTTTATCGTGATAGACCTTGTGATTCGCTTTTTTTGGCTGACTTTTGCCATTACGTTTAACGGTGAAGAAAAATACGCACTCAAACTCTTCTTTGGAGAAAACTTTTGGGAAGTGTTGATTATAGATTATGTGATTTGTCTTTTCATTCCGATGGCAATAGGCTTTACAAACTATTTTGCACGCTCATTTAAATGGGTTTTATTTGCAGGTGTCCTTTCGGCAGTTGGTGTTTGGATTTTTAGATGGAATACCGTTCTTGGCGGACAAAGCATTGGAAAAACAACACCTTTTTTCTTGGAGTACCATCCTCATATCACAGGTCCTGATAGTATCTTTTCCGTCGTCTCTAACTGGAGCCTCTTAATTGCGTTAATTGCATTAGTGATGGTTGTTTTCCCTTGGGATAAAGAGATGGCAAATTATTATGTAACAAAAGAGGAGCGTTAATTATGGAACAATCTCGCAGAAAATTCCTTATAGGAACCAGCATTGTAGCCAGTGGCGCTGCGATAGTCGGTTACAATGATACATTAAAACATGCTGTTACCATGACACGAAGAGGTGAAAAAGCTGCTGATTCTATTTATGGAAACGCTGCCTCAACTGAAGTAACACAAAAAGACGGTGCAATAACGCATGAGAATGGTTTTGTAGTACAACCAAGCGTTTGTAATGGATGTACAACCCACTGTTCTGTTCGTGTTAAGATTGATACGAAAAGCGGTGAAGTTGTACGCGTTTTTGGAAACCCATACAGTCTTCTCTCCAGCGACCCTTGGCTTCCTTATAAAACGCCTTTGCAAGAAAGTTTCAAATTGACCTCCGCGTGGAATGAAAATGGTCTTGATATGCGTTCTACCGCTTGCTCTCGTGGCAACTTGGTTTATGAAAAGCTCAAAGATCCATTCCGTGTGACATCACCCCTAAAACGTGCAGGAAAACGCGGTGAAGATAAATGGGTCAGTATTTCTGTTGAACAGCTCATCAAAGAAGTGGTCGAAGGAGGGGATTTGTTTGGTGAAGGGCATGTAGATGGACTCAAAACGTATGCTGATACCAAAACGTTGATAGATGAACAAAATCCAGATTATGGTCCTGTGGCAAATAAATTATGTGTTATCGGTACGGCAGATGAAGGGCGACAAAACTATATGGTGCATCGTTTTGTTCAAAGCTTTGGTACGGTGAATTTTATGGGACATACGTCTATTTGTGGTCTTTCTATGCGAGCAGGAGAAGCAGCATATTTGGATGATTTTGTAGCATACCCACATATGAAACCTGACTTTGAACATTGTGAGTTTTTACTCAGTATCGCAACCGCTCCAGCGCAAGCAGGCAATCCATTTAAACGTCAAGCAAAGCTCTTGGCAAAAGGACGTAGTGAACAAGCCTTGCGTTATGTGGTGGTCACGCCTATCCTTACAAACAGCGATTCTATCGCAACGGCTGATCGTTCACGTTGGTTACCGATTAAACCATCGGGAGATTTAGCGCTTGTGATGGGAATGATGCGTGTGATTATTGAAGAAGAACGCTATTTTAAACAGTATCTCTCTATACCAAGTGAAGCATCTCAAAAAGCATTAAATGATTATAGTTTTACCAATGCATCACATCTTGTCATTCAAAATGGTGATAAAAAGGGAGAAATACTTCTGGATCAAAGTAAAACTCCATTCGTCATTGATAAGACCGATGGATTGCTTAAAAATGCTAATACCGTTCTAGAAGCAGACATTTTATTTGAAGGTGATGTGCTTTTAGAAGGCATATCTTACGCGGTTAAAAGTGCGTTCCTTCTTTTAAAAGAGGCCGTGTTTGAACACTCTTTGGATTTTTATGCCCAACAAAGCGGTGTCGATGCACAAACGATTACAGAATTAGCACGCGAATTTACATCGTATGGAAGAAGCGTCGGCGTGGATTGTCATGGTGGAACCATGCATTCTACAGGATTTTACACTACGTATGCCATTATGATGCTAGGAGCATTCGTAGGAAATCTAAACTATAAAGGCGGCATGAGTACGGGAGGGGGTAAATTTAAAGATTTTAACGGTTCATGTTACAATCTTTTAGCCTATGCAGGAAAACAAAAACCTTTTGGAACACGTATAGACAGAGCTAGAAAAGCATACGAAAAAAGCAGCGAATTTAAACGAAAAATTGCACAAGGTGAAAATCCATATCCTGCAAAAGACGCGTGGTTCCCTTTTACCAATGCTTTAGAATCTGAGATTATCACAAGCAGTGCAAATGCTTATCCTTATAAATTAGGAGCGCTGATTAGCTGGTCTTCTAATTTTATCTATGGACAAAGTGGTAGTGAGCATTTAATACCTTTACTCAAAGACCCAAAAGCAGCGATTCCTCTTTTTGTTGCCATTGATCCATTTATCAATGAAACAAGCCGTTATGCAGATTATATTGTGCCTGACTCCGTCCTCTATGAGACATGGGGTGTGCTTGCTCCGTGGGCTGGACATCTTACAAAAACGACGCATGTGCGATATCCTATCTTAAAATCACCTAATGCCTCTTTTAAAAACGGTGAACCTATTTCTATGGATAGTTTTATGATTGAACTTGGAAAAGCTTTGGGATTGGGTGGTTTTGGTAAAAATGCCATTAATGGAACAACTGCAAAATTTGATTTTGATAAACCAGAAGACTTCTACCTAAGAGCGTTTGAAAACGTAGCAATGGATGGGCAAAATCCTGTACCAGAAGCCAGTGATGAAGAGATTGCGATTGCTGGTCTAAGTGAGTACATTCCAACACTTCAGCGCATTTGCAAAGAAAACTGGAAAAGAGTCGCTTATGTGATGTGCCGAGGTGGACGATTTGCCGATAAATCCAGTGCGTATGATGGCAATAAAATGAGTAAATCCTATACCAAAGCAATTGCGGTTTATAACCAAACCGTTGCTCTAACGCACAACGCTTTAACGGGCGAGCAATACAGTGGCGTTCCTCGATATTATGCACCGCGTCTTTATGCGGGTAAACCTATCGATATGACATCTAAAGAGTTTGATTTGTTGGCATTTAGTTATAAATCCAATGTTCTCTCAGCGGCAAGTGCATCGGTTGAAATTCTTCGCGATACACGCTATACAACCTATGTCGATATCAATGCTACCACGGCAAAACGTTATGGGATAAGCCACGGGGACGCTGTGCGTGTTCGTTCGCTTGATGGCACTATTGAAGGATTGTGTCGTGTCAAAGAAGGCATTCATCCTCTCTCTTTGGGTATCGAACACGGTGGTGGAAGAGAAGGAGAGGGTGCATTGAGTGTTACAATCAATAATGAACGTAAAGAAGGGCGTATTGCAAGACGCAGTGGCGTGAATATCAATAAATTAGGTCTTAGAGATATCAGCAGACTTAATGCCCCAACACTGAGTGATTTTGTCATCGGCTCTAACGCACGACAAGCAATTCCTGTGCATATCGAAAAAATCTAATTTTCAAGTAAAGAGACCACTGTATGTGGTCTCTTATTTTTTTAATTTCTTTTCTAAATGACTGACAACTTCATGCATTTTATATAAAGAATCGGGATTCAGGGAAATTGAGTGAATGCCATTGGTCACTAAAAACTCTGTGATTTCAGGATAATCCGAAGGAGCTTGCCCGCAGATACCAATGTATTTTTTCCGCTCATTGCATGCTTTAATGGCCATAGCAAGCATACGAGTGACGGCTAAATTTCGCTCATCAAAAATGTGCGCTATTTGACCGCTTTCTCTATCCACACCCAAAGTTAATTGTGTCAAATCGTTCGAGCCTATGGAATAACCATCAAAAATCTCAAGAAACTCATCGGCTAAAATAACATTCGCAGGTATCTCACACATCGCGTAAATTTCAAGTCCATTGTGACCTTGAATCAATCCTTGTTCATTCATAATTGCAATGACTTTTTTGCCTTCTTCTGGTGTTCTGACAAAGGGAATCATAATTTTGACATTGGTAAGTCCCATATCGTCTCGCACCCGCTTTAGCGCCTCACATTCCCAGGCATACGCCTCTTTATAACTTTCATCATAATAACGGCTTGCTCCTCGAAAACCTATCATTGGGTTTTCTTCAAGTGCTTCATACGCAAGCCCTCCTGGCATATTGCGGTACTCGTTGCTTTTAAAATCACTGGTTCGAATCACAACGGGTTTAGGATAAAATGCCGCGGCTATCATTCCGACACCTTCGCTAATTTTTTGAACAAAAAACTCTTTTGGGTCATTGTAAGGGCGCATAAAGGAGCGAATAGCTCTTTCATCATCCACATGTTTGCGCTTATGCATATTGACAAGTGCCATTGGGTGCGCATTGATAGAGTGCGTCATAATAAATTCCATACGAGCCAGTCCCACACCATCATTAGGCATTTGTGCAAAGTGCAGTGCTTCATTTGGATTGCCAACATTCATCATCAATTTTGTCTTGGTTTCCTTTAAAGTGCTAAAATCCAATGTTTTACATGTAAAAGCAAGCTCGCCTTCGTACACGTAGCCTTCATCGCCTTGCGCACAGCAAACGGTTACTTTTTGCTCATTTCGCAAAACATCGGTGGCATTGGCACATCCTACCACAGCAGGTACACCAATTTCACGAGCGACAATGGCGGCATGACAGGTTCTACTACCACGATTAGTAATGACAGCAGAAGCCTTTTTCATAATAGGTTCCCAATCGGGTGTCGTGGTATCTGCGACTAAAATATCGCCAGCTCTAAAGAACCTAAATTCTGATGTATTATGAATGACTTTAACGGTACCACTGCCTATTTTATCGCCCACAGCACGACCTGTGGTTAATACATGTAAATTTTTTGTTTCATCTAACGAATACTTTTCAATCTTGATACTGTTGTCTTGTTTACTTTGAACCGTCTCTGGTCGTGCTTGTACGATATAAAGTTTGCCATCTAGTCCATCTTTCGCCCACTCAATATCCATAGGACAGCCGTAATGCTCTTCAATAATCACCGCTTGTTTTGCAAGAGAAATCACTTCATCATCGGTAATGGAAAAAGAGGTTTGCTCATCTTCGCTTGTTGCAACGTTGTGGGTATGGTTAGAGGCATCATAAAGCATCTTCTCTTTTTTGCTCCCCAGACTACGTTTAATAATCGTTTGATACCCGTCTTTGAGTGTCGGTTTAAAGACAAAAAATTCATCGGCATTGACTTTACCGCTGACGACATTTTCACCCAAGCCAAAAATAGAATTAATCAATATCAGGTTTTCAGAACCACTTTCGGTATCGATGGTAAACATAACACCGCTACTGGCAAGGTCACTTCGTGCCATCTTTTGTACACCAATAGAAAGAGCGACTTTTAAATGGTCAAACCCTCTACTATCACGATAACTAATCGCACGGTCTGTAAACAATGAAACATAACATTCTTGAATGCATTTGAGGAGTTGTTCTGCATTATGAATGTTTAAAAACGTTTCTTGCTGTCCTGCGAAACTTGCATCGGGCAAATCTTCTGCCGTTCCTGAAGAACGCACGGCAACATCGATATTAGTCGCACCATACAACGAAGAAAGCTGGGCATAGGCCACCAATATCTCATCGACCAATACCTTAGGCAGAGTCGCTTGTTGAAAAAGGGTACGAATAGCAAGTCCTTTTTCTTGCAAACATTGTGTATCGGTACAATCAAAATCCTTGAGTATGTTTTTGATTTTTTCTCCAAGACCATTTTCATTTAGTAACAAATAATAAGCATCACTGGTCGTCGCAAATCCATAAGGAACCAAAATACCTTTTGTGGATAATTTTTGGTACATCTCACCAAGGCTCGCATTTTTGCCGCCAACTAAGGGAATATCACCAATTTGAAGTTCGTTAAAAAAACGAATATAACGCATCATAACCTCCCATAAGAAAAGTTGTACCAATGGTAGCACAAAATAGAATCAAGGTTGCTATGGAAAAGAAATTATATGCTTAGTAAAACATATAAAAAGAATGAGAAATTTTAGAAGTTGTCATACAATAGAAGACTAAATGGTCGGAGCGACGTGATTCGAACACGCGACCTCTACCACCCCAAGGTAGCGCGCTAGCCAGGCTGCGCTACGCCCCGACACATTTAAAGAATGAGGATTTTAACAAAGATAACCCTAAAGTTTTATTAGTAAAATGGTTTTTTATCCGATATTTTTGCACGATAGGTCTTTTCATTATCGCTTTTTGCCACACATTCGTTTAACCCAGTTCACTAAAAAAATTCACTATAATAAAAATAAAAACAAAATGGTTTTTAATGAAAGATATTATTCTCACAACCTTTAATGCACGTTACACGCATACCTCTATTGCGCTACGTTATCTCTTTGCCAACCTTGAAGAGTTGCAAGAAAGAGCGCATATTCTTGAATTTGTCATTAACGCTTCTGTTGCCGATTCGGTTGAGCAAATTTTAAAATATTCCCCTAAAATTGTAGGTATAGGCGCTTATATTTGGAATGCGCTGGATGTTTCTGAACTGATTGCGATTTTAAAAAAAGTTTCTCCCCAAACACTGATTATTTTAGGAGGACCCGAAGCGAGCCATTTTCCACACCGTGTTGATTTCAGTGGAGCAGACTTCATCATTCAAGGTGAAGGCGATATTGCTTTTTATGAGCTTTGCAAGCAATTACTCTCCAATGAAAAACCTGAACAAAAAGTTATTAAAGCACCGATGGTCAATTTTAATGCCATAAAATTACCGTATGCGTATTACAGTGACCATGACATTAAGCATCGCTACTGCTATGTGGAAGCAAGCCGTGGATGCCCTTTTACCTGTGAATTTTGTCTCTCATCCATTGATAAAAAAGTACGCGATTTGGATATTGAACGCTTTTTAACAGAACTAGAAACACTCTGGCAACGAGGAGTCCGAAATTTTAAATTTATTGATAGAACATTTAATCTTAGTATTGAAAATGCCACAAAACTGTTAGATTATTTTTTAGCCAAAAAAGAAGAGTATTTTGTCCATTTTGAAGTGATTCCCGACCACTTTCCAACAGTGCTTCGTGAAAAAATTGCACAGTTCCCGCCCGCGGCATTGCAGCTTGAAGTTGGCATTCAAACCTTAGACCCTGAAATTTCAAAAAACATCCATAGACGACTCAATATTGCCAAGATTGAAGACAATCTTGCATTTTTACAAAATGAGACACATGCACATTTGCATGTCGATTTGATTGTTGGTCTTCCAGGAGAAAGCGTGGAAGGATTCGGGCGCAATTTGGATAAACTGTATAGCCTCACCAAATGCGAAATTCAAATCGGTATCTTAAAAAAACTCTCAGGTACGACGTTGTCTCGTCATGATGAAATCTACGGTATGAAATATTGCGACAAACCACCTTATGATATTTTACAAAATGACCTCATTTCTTTTGCACAGATGCAAAAGATGAAACGCTTTGCACGTTTTTGGGATATGGTCTATAACAGTGGTAATTTTAAGCATATCGCGACACTGCTTTGGAAAGAGGGCAAAGTGTACGATGGCTTTTCAGCATTTAGTGAATGGTTATATGGTGAAACAGAATCGACATGGCAGATTGCATTAGACCGATTAGCAGAACTTATTTTTCGCTATCTTACACAGCAAATGCATTATGCAGAAGATGCGATAAAACAGATGATGATAGAAGATATTATGACGTGTCGTGGGCGTAAACTTCCCTCGTTTTTGCGTGACAATTATGTACCAAGAGAAGACCAAAAAGAGACCACCATTAAAGCAAATAAACGCCAGTTAAAACATTCTTCATTATAATGGCGATTTTTTTAGGAGAACACATGCACATTACAAAAAGTTTTATGACGGACATTCTAAGCGTTGCCCTTGTGGGTATCGCCTATTTTATTCCAGAGCCTTATGCGCATTGGGCGCTTTTAGCAGGTTTGTTTGCGCTCTCAGGCGCTATCACCAATCAGATTGCGATTCATATGCTCTTTGAAAAAGTTCCTCTTTTTTATGGCAGTGGTGTCATCGAATTGCAATTTGAAGCGTTTAAGACCTCAATAAAAAACTTGATGATGGAACAGTTTTTTACCAAAACACAACTGGATGCTTTTTTCGCACAAGAAGAACAAAAGCTCGATTTAACTCCAATTATTGCTGAAGTCGATTTTTCTCCTGCATTTGATGCCCTCACCAAAACGGTCATGGAGTCTTCTTTTGGTGGTATGCTCGGCATGTTCGGAGGCGCAAGCGCATTAGAGGGACTTCGTGCACCTTTTAGTGAAAAACTGAAACATTCTATCACTGAAATCGCACAAAGTGATGTATTTCAGCAAAAAATTGCTAGTAATATACAAAAATCATCACTTAGTGGAGATATGCTTGGGAGTATTGAAACGATGATTGATGCAAGGCTTGATGAGCTGACACCTAAGATGGTCAAAGAGATTGTTCAAAATTTTATTCAAGAACATCTTGGTTGGTTGGTCGTTTGGGGTGGCGTTTTTGGTGGCATCATAGGGCTTCTTTCAAGTGTTGTTTTATAAATACAAATAATTTTACATATAATTTTACAAAAAAAGGGATGCGATGGAGTGTGGTTATTTTGGAAAATGTGGCAGTTGTTCGCTTTATCATTTAAGTTATGAAGAGCAAATTACATACAAAAAAGCTGAAATAGCGGCACTTTATGAACCTTTACATGTAAAAGAATTTGAGTTTTTTACCTCTAATGAATCGCATTATCGTTCGCGCGCTGAATTTCGTATCTGGAAAAGTGGCGATACGCTTAGTTATGCAATGGGTGCTATGGATAAGAAAAGTACGATTTGCATTGACACCTGTCCAAAAGTTGAACAAAGAATCGACACGTTAATGCCACACCTGCTTCAGGCACTTGAATCATCTCCCCTCTTAAAAGAGCGCCTTTTTTCCATTGAATTTTTAACCTCGTCTGAGCATCTTTTGGTGACACTCATTTACCATAAGCCATTAGATGAGGCGTGGGATAATGAAGCAAAAGCTTTGGAAAAACGCTTTGATATTTTTGTGATTGGGCGTAGTAGGGGAGTCAAACGTGTTCTCTCCAACGATTTTGTCGAAGAGCGTTTTGAAATTCAAGGAAAACCTTATCGTTATCACATCATTGAAGGCGGTTTTTCGCAACCCAATCGAGCGATGAATCAAACCATGATTTCATGGGTGCTCAGTCATATAACCAATTGTGAAGACCTTTTAGAGCTCTACTGTGGGTATGGTAATTTTACTATTCCTCTCTCATGCCAATTTCAAAAAGTGCTTGCGACAGAAATCTCTAAAACGTCGATAAAATCAGCATTGCTCAATTGTGAACTCAACAACGTCAGTAACATTACATTTTTGCGGATGAGTGCTGAAGAGCTTACTTCTGCCTTAAAAAAAGAACGTGAGTTTAACCGTCTTAAAGAGGTTGATTTAGACGCATATCAATTCAGCCACGTGTTTGTTGATCCACCCCGTTCTGGGATGGATGAAGCAAGTTTGGCGTTTATTTCGCAATTTGAAAATATCATTTATATCTCGTGCAATCCTCACACGCTCAAACGTGACCTTGATGTTTTGACACGTCACTTTAGCATTGAGCATTTCGCTTTGTTTGACCAGTTTCCTAACACCGAACACTTAGAATCCGGCGTTATTTTAAAACGTCTCTAGCCTTTTACATGTAAAGGCTAGATTTTAAACTGTGCGAGTTTGGATGAGAGTTCACTGGCTTGTTTGAGTAAATTGCCAGAAGCGCTGTTTAATTCTTTGATATTATTGCTATTTTGCAAAGAGACATCGTACATTTGAGCAATATTTTGTAAAATCATTCCTGTATCGCTTGAAAGTTTTTGAGATACGGCAGATGCATTGGATGATGCGATAGATGCTTGTTTTATGACCTCTTCAGTTGTGCTGATTTTACTTTCAACGTCTTCAGAATTTGCCGCAATTTTTTCAATAAATTTATAATTTTCGTTCATTTGACCACTGGCATCGATGATATTTTGGACAATTACGCTGATGGTTGTATTAATTTCTGAGAGACTTCGTTGTGTTCTCTCCGCTAAATTACGCACTTCATCCGCAACAACAGCGAAGCCGCGTCCATGCTCACCCGCACGTGCTGCTTCAATGGCGGCATTAAGAGCTAAAAGATTCGTTTGGTCTGCAATATCGGCAATGACCGTTAAAACGTTTTTAACTTGATTGGCGTCGCTACTGAGCTGATTGAGTCTATCAGAGGTTAAAGACTCAACTTCGGAAGCTTTTTGAATATCAAAAACAAGATTTTGTATCTCTTGAGCTGTTGAATGCAGGGTTTGAGATGCTACCAAAATCTCTTCACTCGTGCGTGTGGCGCTTAGTGTGGTTTGTTCTAATTCCATTTTCATAGCATCACCCAAATCTTTGGTCGTTTTTACAAAACTCAGCTCATCGACAATGCGTTTTTCAATTGTTTTTGAAACAGTTGAAAATTGATCGGCCATGGTTGTACTCTCTTTAGCAGAAAGCGTAGACGCGACAACAGTTTGATGAATCTTGTCAATAAATTTATTGATGTTAGAAGAGAGCTCGGCTATTTCATCTTTTGAATCAATCGCTATACGTTTGGTTAAATCTCCGCTTCCTTGTGCTAAATCGTACGTAATAGTTGAAAGCATATCAATAGAACGCGAAATACTAAGCGTCATAATTCGTGTAAAAATAAAGAAAAAAATCATACCTAAGATAGAGCCTGACACTAAAATAAGGCGATTAGTCCCTTCGAGTAAAAAAAAGACCAATATCGTGTTTCCCATAAATCCAAAAACCGTAGCAAGTGCGAGTATCCAACCTTTTGTCTTAATGCTAATAGCGTTGAGAAACATTTGTTATCCTTATAGTTCAAAATTTAAAATGCGTCGATTATAACACACGCATACCAATATCTGCATGACAAATAATCGCCGCATTCGTATCCTTTTGATTATAACAAAAAAATATTTCTAAAGCCATGGATAATCACGACAAAAGTTATACTGTGTTATACTTTCCGCTTAAATTTTTTACAAGGAGCCAATATGGAATGCGAAATCCCAAATATTAGTATTAATGATGACACCATCATGCAAGACATCTTTTCGATGTGTAAGAGTATTGCCATTATTGGACTCTCACCCGATCCAGAAAAAGACAGTCATAAAGTTGGGCGTTTTCTCCAAGAACAAGGGTTTAAAATTTATCCCATCTATCCTAAAGAAGAGACGATTTTAGGCGAAAAAGTCTATCGGTCTATTCTAGAAATCGAAGAAAAAATTGATATGGTAGATATGTTTCGTAAGCCCGAAATTGCTGATGCTCTTATTGAAGAGGTCTTGCAACGAGGAGATGTGAAAGTATTTTGGTTACAACTTGGTATTGTCAATAACCAAGCGTGCCAAAAAGCCAAAGAGAATGGACTCTTATGCGTCCAAAATAGATGTACGAAAATAGAATACGGAAGGTTAAAAAGACAATGATAGCGCTCAGTGAAATCGTAAAAGCAAAAAGACAAATTAGTTCAGTCGTCACACAGACCCCTTGTGCCATAGCGCCACTTTTAAGTGAGGAAGTAGGTGCTAATGTCTACCTTAAAAAAGAAAATCTACAAGTGACAGGTGCTTATAAACTAAGAGGTGCCTACAATAAAATCGCTTCGCTATCCCAAGATGAGCGCAAATGTGGTGTTATTGCGGCGAGTGCAGGAAACCATGCGCAAGGTGTTGCGTACAGTGCGCGTAGCTTTGGCATCAAAGCGACCATTGTTATGCCTGAAGCAACACCGCTTCTCAAAGTCTCTGGCACCAAAGCATTAGGGGCAGAAGTCATTCTCAAAGGTGATAATTATGATGAAGCCTATGCCTATGCAATGTCTTATGCTAAAAAACATGGGCAGACGTTTATTCACCCCTTTGAAGATGAAAAAGTGATTGCCGGACAAGGTACGATTGCTTTAGAGATGATTGATGAGATCAACGACCTTGATGTCGTAGTCATTCCTATTGGTGGAGGAGGGCTCATCAGTGGTATGAGTTCTGCCATTAAACAAATAGACCCAAAGATTAAAGTCATCGGTGTTTGTGCTAAAGGTGCTCCTGCAATGTATGAGTCTTTTCACGCTAAAAAAGCCATCAACTCGCACAGCGTTCGCACTATTGCCGATGGTATCGCCGTTCGTGATGTCAGTGAGAGTAATTTAGCGCATATTTTAGAGTGCGTGGATGATGTGGTCATGGTGGATGATGAAGAGATAGCTTCTGCCATTTTATTTTTGCTAGAGAGACAAAAATTAGTTGTTGAAGGTGGTGGTGCTGCCAGTGTGGCTGCCATTATGCATCAAAAATTTGCTTTTGATAAAAACACAAAAATCGGAGCGATTTTAAGCGGCGGAAATATAGATGTTCAAGTGCTTTCAATCATTATTGAAAAAGGTTTAATTAAATCGCATCGTAAGATGAAGTTGGTTATTACACTTATTGACAAGCCAGGAGCACTAATGCAACTGACAGACTTATTTAAAAATGCCAACGCAAATATTATTCAAATTGATTATGACCGTTTTTCCACAAAATTGTCTTATGGTGATGCACAAATTACGATTATCTTAGAGACAAAAGGGATTGAACATCAAGCAAAAATTAGGGCTTTATTGACTGAGGCGAAATATCCATTTAAAGAAGAGGTTTAGTCCTCTTCTAATGCTTCATATGCTTTTAAAAGGCTCTCTCTTAATTCATCGGAGAGAGCTTCTCCATTTTCACATGAATTCTTCAAAAATATTTCGAGGCTATTAAGAACATCAAAAAGTTCAGCTTCAATTTCACGTGCACTTTTTTGTTTAGCCATCATTGTTTCAAAAAAGACAAGTTTTCGAATAAAATTAGAAAGTTCCTCCAAAGCATCCGACTCGTTCTTGCCTTGTAATAAGACATAAGGACGCACCTCTGCCTCTTTAGAACTATCTAGGCTTTGTTTAATACTTCGGACATGTTCTTGAATAATCGCAGAAAATCTCGCATAACGATCATACGAAGTGCTCTCTTGCATGACATCCAGTTTATTGGTGAGTTTACCAATTTGTTTTATCATCACAAAAGCCACCATCGCCACAATCATCAAAACGGGAATCAACTGCTCCATCATTCAAAACTCCTTACATGTAAAACCATTTTAGTGCGATAAAATTTGCTCCAAAAAGACTTTCAAACGATCTGATTCTGGATTTTGAAAAAATTCTTCAGGTGTGTTTTCCTCGACAATTTGTCCAGCATCCATAAAGATAATTCTATCGGCTACTTTTTTAGCAAAACCCATTTCATGCGTTACACATACCATGGTTTTATCTTCTTGCGCTAATTCTATCATAACATCCAAAACTTCAGCAACCATTTCAGGGTCAAGTGCAGATGTTGGCTCATCAAAAAGCATAATTTTAGGATTTTTACACAAACTACGTGCAATGGCAACACGTTGTTGTTGTCCACCAGAGAGTTGATTTGGATATTTGTGTGCTTGATTGGCAATACCAACGCGCTCTAAATATTTCATCGCCATCGCTTCAGCTTCTTTACGTGGCATTTTTTTCACCCAAATAGGTGCAAGCGTTAGGTTGTCTAAAATCGTAAGATGGGGGAAAAGGTTAAAGTGTTGGAAAACCATCGCCACTTCTTCACGAATAGCTTTAATTTTTTTAACATCATTACTCAAATCGATTCCATCAACGCTAATACTTCCTTCTTGAAACTGCTCAAGGTAATTGATACAACGAATGAGTGTCGATTTACCAGAACCCGATGGTCCACACACAACGATAATTTCACCTTTTTTGACATCTAAATTTACATCTTTTAAAACGTGGAAATCACCATACCACTTGTTTAAATTTTTAATTTCAATAATCTCTTTTCTCTCTTTCATCTTCTATCCTATCTCAAATTTGTATTAAATCGTTTTTCAAGCTTTTGGCTAAAGTTTGACATCATGTAACAAAAGAACCAAAAGATAAAAGTTACAAATACATACCCTTCTGTTTCATATCCTAACCAATATGAATCAGCAGCGCTTAAACGTACCATCGCTAAAAGATCGAACAAACCAATAATTAAGACCAAGGTCGTATCTTGGAAGAGGGCAATTGAAACACCCACAAGATTTGGAATCGCAACTTTTAATGCCTGCGGTAAAATAATCAAAAACATCTTCTGCCAATAGGAAAATCCAATAGCATCTGCCGCCTCGTATTGTCCCTTTGGAATGGATTGAAGACCACCACGAATATTTTCAGCAATATAAGCAGCTTCAAACATAGCAATACCAATGAGCGCACGCAATAATTTATCAAATGTCATTCCCTCAGGAAAAAAGAGTGGCAAAATAACCGAAGACATAAATAAAATGGTAATCAGTGGCACACCTCTGATAAATTCAATGTAAGTGACGCTGATACTTCTGATAATAGGGAGATGCGATGCACGTCCCAATGCTAAAATAACGCCAATAGGAAACGCCGAGACGATGCCAACAGCAGCGACCATAATGGTGAGCATCAAACCACCCCATTTATCGGTTGGTACAACAGTAAGTCCAAATAAACCACCATGCACCAAGATAAAACCTGCGATAAAATAAATATGCGCAATAACTAATTTGACAACAGGACTTTTAAGATAACGAAAAAGCGCTATAAGCACAATAAAAAGTGCATAAACACTATTCACACGCCATCTAAATTCTGAAGGATAAAATCCATACATGAACATATCAATTTTCATACGAATAAATACCCAACATGCACCACCACTGACACAATCTTCGCGTGTTGTTCCTGCAAAGTTGGCATTAATATATGCCCATTTGATGAAAGGAGGAATCACCCAAGAAAGAAGAAGAATACCTAATAGAGTTAATGCGACATTTAAAGGTGTTGAAAAAAGATTCTCACGCACCCAATACGTAATTCCTTTTGTGCTTGAAGGAGCTTTACGTTCTTGTTTTTTTTCATAAACAGCCATCTTAACGCTCCTTTATTTTCATTTTATGGTTAAACCAGTTGAGTAAAGCCGAAACCAAAAGACTAAAAATCAGATAAACCAACATGGTCATGGCAATAATTTCAATGGCTTGTCCAACCTGATTTAAAGATGTTCCCGCAAAAACGGTGACAATTTCAGGATACCCAACAGCGGTTGCCAATGAAGAGTTTTTCATAAGATTGAGGTATTGATTGATAATAGGAGGAATAGCAATACGAATAGCTTGCGGTAAAACAACTAATTTTAACGATTGATAAGGGCTAAAACCCATAGATGCTGCGGCTTCTTTTTGTCCATGTCCCACAGCTTCAATACCAGAACGAACAGCCTCGGCAATGAATGTTGCAGTATAAATGGTGAGAGCAAAGGCAAGGGCAAGAAACTCTGGAGAGAGCGTTTTCCCACCCTTGAAATTAAAACCTCTTAATTCTGGATAACTAAAATGAAGGTTAGCACCACTTAAAAAGTATCCAATAACAGGAAAGAGGATGACCATGCCAAGAGCCCATGGCAAAACAAAAAAATCATTCCCTGTCTTTTCTTTACGTATATTCGCCCATTTGTTTAAAACAAAGCCACTAAGTATAGCGATAGCTAAACTGGCCAACATGACGAAAAAAGTTGTATTGAAATTGGGTAAAGGAAAATAGAGTCCTCGATTATTTACAAAAATAATGTCAAAGAAATTGAAACTCTGTTTTGGACTCGGCATGGAACGTAGTACAACGTTATACCAAAAAAGAATTTGGAGCAATAATGGAATATTTCTGAAAAAATCAATATAAGCTTTCGCAAGTTTTGCAATAAGCCAGTTGCTAGAAAGCCTTAAAACACCGATTATCAAACCAACTAATGTCGAAAAGATAATACCGACAACGGTGATAATGATGGTATTTAATAAGCCAACAATAAATACACGTCCGTGCGTATCTTCTTCCGTGTAAGGAATAGGAGATTGATCAATACCAAAACCAGCGGTTCCTTGCAAAAATCCAAAACCTGTTTGAATGCCTCTTTGTTCTATATTGGCGACTGTGTTGGTTCCAATATACCACAAAAAAGCAACCAAGCCAATAACCGTTAAAAGCTGAAAAAGAATTCCTCTAATCTTTTGATTTCTCAAAAGTGCTAACATGCTCGTCCTTTAAAATAAAATCGAGGGCAGACGAAGCTACCCTCAGTATGATTTTGTTACAAATCTCTATTATCTAAATGGAGGTGCATATTGTAAGCCGCCTTTTGTCCAAAGAGCGTTATAACCTCTTTTAATTTTAAGAGGGGAACCTTCACCAACGGTTGCTTCAAAAGCTTCACCATAATTACCGACTTGTTTAATAATATTGTAGGCAAAATCTTTTTTAAGACCTAAATTTTCACCCATTTGACCTTCAACACCTAAAAGACGTCTCACATCTGGATTGTCTGTTTTGAGCATAGCATCAACATTTTTGCTTGTCACACCTGCTTCTTCAGCCGTAAGCATTGCATAAAAAGACCATCTTACGATATCAAACCATTTACCATCACCTTTACGAACAACCGGTCCTAATGGCTCTTTAGAAATAACTTCTGGAAGAACAACAGACTCATCAGGTTTTGCAAGTTTGATTCTCAAACCGTAAAGTTGTGATTGATCTGATGTTAAAACATCACATCTTCCACTTTCATACGCTTTGACAACTTGGTCATTGGTATCATAAGAGACCAATTTGTACTTCATTTTGTTGCTTCTAAAATAATCCGCAACATTTAGTTCTGTTGTTGTACCTGTTTGAAGACAAATAGATGCGCCATCGAGTTCTTTTGCACTTTTGACACCCAACTTTTTGGTCACCATAAAACCTTGACCATCATAGTAATTGACACCAGCAAAACTTAAACCTAAAGACGTGTCTCTGGTTTCTGTCCATGTTGTATTACGAGAAAGCATATCGATTTCGCCTGATTGAAGCGCTGTTAATCTCTCTTTTGCATTTAATGCTACATATTTGACTTTTTTTGCATCGCCAAATACAGCAGCAGCAACTGCTCTACATATATCAACATCGATACCTCTATATATACCATCACTGCCTACTTCAGAGAACCCTGGTAGTCCTCCATCAACACCACATTTGACAAAACCTTGCTTTTGTACTTCGCTGAGAGTATCAGCATTAAGGGTAATTGAACCTAGGCTCAAAACAGTGATTGTTGCTAAAGATATTTTAGCTGTACGAGATAAAAACATCATATCTTTCCTTCCTTTCTAAAAGTTGATAGGAAGCATTTTAACACTAAAATTTATTTTTTGGCGAAAAAATTGCTTATTTATTAACCAAACAAAAAAGGTGTGTAGATTCTCTATCTTTCCTAAATCTGCGAATTATGAATATTTAGTGATTAATTTTTAATCATAAAGTGATTGACTTCTTTTTCAGCTTTTATGTATAGTTTTCGTTATTTTTTTAATATATAAAGCGGCAAATATCCCAATATATGGTAATTTATCCGCTTACATGTTGTATTTATTTTTAAAGCAATGCGTATACTTCATAGATGCAAAAAGTATCTAATGATACCTTTTATAAAAAAATAATATCAAAAATGGTTAATTAATAATCAAAACACCAAGGAGCTTTCACGTGCTTTCTTTTAAAGATAAATGTATCCTCATGCCAAAGTGGTTAAGAAATAGGGCTATGTTAAGTGCTGTTGAAATTGCATTTGATGGAATTGCCCAAACGCGCAAACGAATCTTAATCGAATGGGCTAATGAAACATGGAGAGAAGTTGAAAACACATCGACTCTTTTAGAGGAAGAGGGAAGTGATACCGTTGCTATTTTAAAAGAGCAAGAAAAACTGAGTGAGACTATCTTAGAATACTATATTGTGGATAGCGCTAAAAAAGTGCGTTATAGCTCAGCCAATCGCACATTAAAAGAGTACCGCTACGATGAAAGCGCTTTTTGTGAAGCTATTGATTTTACGCATCTTGGAATGACACAGCTTCTTTTTGGACCTTATCTTGATGATGACACCTTAAGTTTTAAACCAAAATTCTCATCCTTTCATGACCGTGTTACATTAGCCTTTATGAAAAGCTTCAAACGAAATGATGAAACATTGGTTTTAATCGCTCGTATCTCCAATGATACATTAAGTGACCTTATCCAAAGAGAAGCTGGGCATATTTTTAAAGAATCTGGGGACAACTATCTTTTTATGATAGAACCGTATTTTAATAAAAATATCAAATCAGGTACGGCACTTTCTCGTTCTCGTTTTGAAGACAACACATTTAGCTTCGGTGAGAATTTGAAAGAGGGTGTTCATACAGAAAATGGCACCATTTCCATTAAAAATCATACCGAATTTGAAATTATCTTCAATGACCCAGCGACACATTCATTGCACCCAGGCGTTGCAAATACCATCAAAAATGGCTCAAACCTTTTTTGCGCCTATCCTGGCTATCCTGATTATCGAGGCATTCCTGTGATTGGGAAAGGTATTACATTTAATTTGCCTTATAGCTTAGATAAATGGGGTATGATGTGTGAGGGAGACCTCTTGGAAGTCTATGACATTATTCAAGTACGCCACAAAATTTACGCTAAGGTGATTTTTGTCATTGGTCTATTTATTCCCGCAGTCTATTTTGGCATATCAACGTATGTGCCTTTTTTATCAACACTTCAAGAAATTGGCATTATCACCATTTTATCTTTAGGCATGGGATTTGGTCTTATAGGCAATGAGTTGCGTGCATTTTTCAAACAATATTCCTCATTAAGAGCTTTATTGCAAGGGTTTGTAGAAGGTGACGGTGACATTACCAAACGTGCAGATTTAAATCGGTTCAACAAAGATGAAAACAGACGTACAGCTATTTGGATTAACAGTGTCATTGATATTTTTGATACGATATTGAAAAAGACAAAGACTTCTTTGCTTAATCTACTTAACTTAAATCAGCACCTTACCAATACGATTGTCAGCACTGGTAAAAAAATTGAGCAAATTGGCGTTAGTATCCAAAACATCGTCTCTCATATCCAAATACAAAATAGTTTTATACAAAATTCTGTTGAAAAAGCAGATGCAATGAGCCATAAAATTGCACAAACGCAACAACAAGTGGCTTCGAGTCTAGGCACTATTGAAACCTCTATTCGAGACATCAAAACGATTGCAGGAGAGACAACGCAAATTATTTTTACACTCGAACACAATATCGCTGACGTTTCTTCTATGATAGAAACTATCAAAGATATTACCGATAAGACCAATCTACTCTCCCTTAATGCGGCAGTAGAAGCAAGTCGTGCAGGAGAACAAGGTAGAGGGTTTGCCGTTGTGGCAGAAGAAGTCAGAAAGTTAGCTGAACTCACCGATAAAGCAACCGTGCGCATTGAATCCATCGTCCATAGTATTAATGAAAATGTCAATGATACGCTTGCGAGCATGCAAAACGTCAATAACAGTGTTGATAAAGGAATAGAGATTGGTTCACACTCCCTCCAAACGATAGATGCCATTTTATTGGATCAAAAAGAGGTGATTATTGCAATGAAAGAAGATGTCTATAAAATCTATGAAGACTCACAAAATACAATGAATCACGCCAACGCAATTACCAGCGAAGTGCATGAAATCACACGGTTTAATCATCAAATTAAAACGATTTCAGACAGTGTAACCCACCATGTCAATTCGCTGAGTAAAACTGTGGGGCAGTTTAAAACCTCTTAATGCTATGAAGTCATTCAATTGACTTTAAAGGCAATATCATTATAATAAAGAAAAAATCAATGAAGGGTCGTTTATGAGTTCTTGGACGCGTGCATCATGGAGAGAAAAACCAATTAAGCAACAACCAATCTATACGAATCAAGAGATGTTGAAAAATGTTGAAGAAGAACTAAGCAAATATCCGCCTCTTGTTTTTGCAGGTGAAGTAAGACAGCTCAAAGCCTCATTGGCTGATGTTGTCAATGGAAAAGCCTTTTTACTCCAAGGTGGTGATTGCGCAGAGAGTTTTGCAGAGTTTAATGCCGTTAATATTCGCGATATGTTCAAAGTAATGCTTCAAATGGCAGTTGTTTTGACCTTTGCAGGTGGTTGTCCTATCGTTAAAGTGGGTCGTCTTGCAGGACAGTTTGCAAAACCTCGCTCTTCAGATTATGAAGAGATGGATGGACTGAAACTTCCAAGCTATCGCGGTGATATTATTAACGATATTGAATTTACGGAAGAAGCGCGTATTCCCAATCCAAAACGCATGCTAAAAGCTTATAATCAATCTGCGGCGACCATGAACTTACTCCGCGCTTTTTCACGCGGTGGTTTGGCAGATTTACATCAAGTCCATAAATGGACACTTGGCTTTGTTTCCGAAAGTCCTCTCGGGGAGCGATACCAACACCTTTGTGACCGCATTTCTGAGACACTCGCGTTTATGGAAGCATGTGGTATTACATCGACCAGTACGCCAAGCATTCATGAAACAGTGGTTTATACATCGCATGAAGCGTTACTTCTCAATTATGAAGAAGCATTGACCAGACAAGACAGCCTTACAAATGATTGGTATGACTGTTCAGCCCATATGCTCTGGATTGGCGATAGAACCAGAGATGTCGATGATGCACATGTCGAATTTTTAACAGGCGTTAAAAACCCCATTGGCATTAAAGCGGGACCTAGCATGACAGCAGAAGGGCTTATGAAACTTATCAATAAGCTCAATCCTGAAAACGAAGCGGGTCGCCTTAATATTATTGTACGTATGGGTGCTGCAAAAATAGAAACAGAGTTTCCAAAACTGGTACGTGCAGTGAAAGAAGCTGGGGCAAATGTTTTATGGAGCATTGACCCAATGCATGGCAATACCATTAAAGCATCCAATAATTATAAAACACGTTCGTTTGATGAAGTGTTACGTGAAGTCAAAGGCTTCTTTAAAGTACATGAACAAGAGGGAACCTATCCTGGTGGCGTTCACTTAGAGATGACCGGTCAAGATGTCACCGAGTGCATCGGTGGTGCACAAGAGATTACCGAAGAAAAACTTGCGTGTCGTTACCATACGCAATGCGATCCGCGCCTTAATGCTAACCAAGCACTGGAGCTTGCTTTTTTAATTGCAGATTCACTCAAAGCGGCGCGCCAAAGACGTTTAAACAGCTAAAATTATTTTTACATGTAAAGGTATAAATCTTTACATGTAAAACCTATTTTTCATTCAATTTATCAGTCTATTTTCCCACTCGTCCATAATCCTGTAAAAGGATTGAACAAAGGATATTGCTTCGTAAATTCGGCTTCATCAAAATCAAATCGAAAGTGATTCATATACGTCTCTATCAATTCATAAGCATCATTAATCGCTTGAAACTTGGCATGATCACCTGTTGGCATATCGGGATGAAATTCCCTGCATAACAGAAGATAGACCTGACGTACCGTTTGTCTGTCAATTTTACCCACAAGCCCTAAGATATCAACAGCCTGTTGAAAAGCTTCTAACGTAATAGCTGGTGTCATTTTTTGCTCCCAAACGAAAACTTTATCTTTCCTTCTCTTGCCTTAGGATTTTCTTTAAACTACAATTTAAATAGTTTGAACTATAATCAAAACACAAAATCATATTTTTTGGAAAAAAAATGAAACAAGCTGTGATTCAGGCCATTGAGAATTTTTGTTCCACTATCTTATACGCACCATTAGAAACGGGCATTTCAAATGGAAAACAATTTTACGGTGCGGCAATTTCACTCTATGAGAATGAAGAAGAGCATATCTGGTATCTTCTTTTTAAACGCAATACACTCAATGAAATTGCTAAAAATCTTCTTTTTGAAGACAATCTGCATGAAGATGATCTCAATGATTTACTAAAAGAGGTCTCTAACCAAATTATCGGTTCGGCTAAAGTTATTTTAGAAGAACAAAATCCACATCATCATTATCAACTCAGTGTTCCAGAATTTATGGGACATATTTCAGAACCTTTTCCCATTTCTATCAAAGAACAATATAGCTATATCGTCAAAGGTGAGCCGTTTATCGTCGGTAAATGATTTTTATTTATGTATATACTTGCGTTCTTTTCTTTTGTTAAGCCAAATATAAATAACAACAATAAGCACAATAAGCAGTACGATGCTTATCGTAGCAATATGAAGATTTTCGCGTAAGAGCGTTTCATTTTGACCAAAATAATACCCCATCAGAGCCAAAATACTCACCCAAATGCCAGCGCCAATCCCCGTATAGGATAAGAAACGGGTAATCTCCATATGCGCTAAGCCTGCAGGAAGTGAAACGTACTGGCGAATGACAGGAATCAAGCGACCACTGAGCGTTGAAATAGGGCCATGTTTTTTAAAGAATATTTCTACTTTTTCCAAGGTCTCTTTCGTAAAAAAAACATAATGACCGTATTTTAATAACAATTTTCTTCCTAACTTAATTGCCAAGTAATAATTAAACCAAGCGCCTGCAATACTTCCTAAAATCCCTGTTACGATAACTCCTGCAAGATTCATCTCACCCTTAAAGCTCAAATATCCAGCAGGTATCATCACAACTTCACTGGGAAAAGGGAAAAAACTACTCTCTAAAAACATCATAATAAAAATACCAAAATATCCTAACGAACCGACTGTCTGAACAATCCATGCTACAATAAAGCTCATAAAACTCCTACAAAAAATAACACCATACTATGCTTTTAATTCTATCACTCTATCACTGCACCACGTAGAGAGATTCTTATCGTGGGTAATCAATAAAATACCCACTTTATCTAAAAATTGCATCAACAACTGCATTACGTGAAGCCCTGTAATATTATCCAGCGCAGAAGTGGGTTCATCCGCCAAAAGTAAGTGAGGTTTCATGAGTAAGGCTCGTAAAATTGAACACCGTTGTAGCTGTCCACCACTGAGTTGATGTGGCTTTTTATGAAGCAAGGTGTGGTCTAAATTTAAAGCCTCAAGCAAACGCTCATAATCTTCTAACGAAGCAACATCGCTGATTTGGTTTAAAATCGTGTACGTGGGATGAAACGATGTATAAGGGTCTTGAAAAATCTCAGAAATAGACGCAACATGAATCGTGCCTTTTTGAGGCTTTAAATTACCCGAAATCAGTTCAAAAAGCGTACTTTTACCACTTCCACTCGCACCAAGTATCGTTACGACTTCGCCTACATTGACATGTAGCGAAAAATCATCGTATAAAAGCTTGCTATTAGGATAGCCAAAGCTTAGGTTTTCAATACGTAAAACCTCTTGGCTCATGCGCGAATTTGGCCTTTACCATAGACTTTAAATTTATACGTAGTCAGGTCGTTAATGCCCATAGGTCCACGTGCATGCAGTTTGTTGGTACTAATACCCACTTCCGCACCAAATCCAAATTCACCACCATCGGTAAAGCGTGTACTTGCATTGACATACACAGCAGCAGCGTCCACTTCATTTAAAAATCGCTCCGCTGTTGTGTAGTTCTCACTGATAATCGCTTCTGAATGCGAAGAACCATAAGTGCTAATGTGCCAAAGTGCCTCTTCAAGGCTTTCAACTATTTTAATGTTTAAAGCGTTACTTAAATGCTCTGTGTGGTAATCTTCATCATTTGCTAAATTTACATGTAAAAGTGCTTGTGTTTTAGAACAGCCTTTAATCGTCGTGCCCATAGCATCTAAGGCTTCTTTCATACGTGGTAAAAAAGTAGTAGCAATGGCTTCATGCACCAAGAGTGTTTCTAGTGAATTACAGGCACTTGGACGTTGGCATTTGGCATTCAGAACAATGGCTATGGCTTGCTCGAGTTGCGCCTCTTTATCGACATAGGTATGGCAAACGCCTTTGTCGTGTTTTACCACAGGCACCGTCGCATTCTCGCTGACATAGCGAATCAATGCTTCACCGCCTCTTGGAATAATCAAATCAACGTATTTGTCCATCTTAATCAGTTTGACAACGCCTTCTCTAGAACTATCAGGCAATAAAGAGATGATTTCAGCAGGTAAATCGTTTTTTTCTAAAACGCTCTGCAATAAGGAAGCAATCACATGATTACTGTAAAAAGCTTCTTTTCCGCCTTTTAACACACACGCATTTCCACTTTTAAAACAAAGGGCGGCTGTATCACTGGTCACGTTAGGACGACTCTCATAAATAATGCCAATCACACCAATAGGAATGCTCACTTTTTCAATGCGTAATCCACTTTGCACTACCCAACCTTCCAAAACACGTCCCACAGGCTCTTTTAGTGCGGCAATCTCACGAATGGCTTGTGCCATATCTGAAATGCGTTTAGGATTTAACAGCAATCTGTCCATCAAAGCAGCACTGAGGTTATTTTTGGTTGCTTCGTCTAAATCTTTTTGATTTTCATGAAGAATATTATCGTTATTTGCTTCCAAGCACTCTGCCATTTGCATTAAAACAGATACCTTTGTCTGAGGATCAAGCGTTGCAATGATTTTGCTAGCAGATTTGGCATGTTCTAAAAAAGTTTGCACGTTATTTTTTCCTTACAGTCGCATTTTGTGAGGATTTTACACTTTTTATATTTAATATGTCATAAGTATGTTCGGAGTATAATAGTTACCATTAGATGATAACAAATAAGGAAAATGACATGCAACAGATTTACGATTTAGTCATTATTGGTGGAGGGCCAGGCGGTATCGGAGCTGCTGTCGAAGCAAAAGTTTTGGGTATCAAGCATATTTTAATGATCGAAAAAGGCGACAACCACTCCCAAACAATCCGTAAATTCTACAAAGACAACAAACGCGTCGATAAAAATTATAAAGGTCAAGAGATTGAACTCAAAGGGAGCATTGACTTTCGCGATGGAACAAAAGAGAGTACACTCAACTATTTCGATTCCCTTTTAGACAAAGGCGAAATTGATACTGCTTTTAATAGTGAAGTCGAAAGCATTAGCAAAGAGGGTGATGAATTTCGCATCGTTACCACTCAAGCAGGCTATCGCGCTAAATATATTGTGATTGCTATCGGAACAATGGGAAAACCCAATAAGCCTGATTATACCTTACCCATTTCACTGAAAGATCGCATCAATTTCAACCTAGATAAATGTTCGCAAGGGGAAAAGCTCCTTTTGGTTGGAGGAGGCAACTCTGCTGTTGAATATGCCATCGAACTTTCAAAAAGCAACAATGTAACGTTAAATTATCGTCGTGCTACATTTAGCAGACTCAATGATATTAACCTTCAATTGATTCAAGAGTACAATGGGCAAGAAAAACTTCGTTTACGACTGGGCATGGATATCGTCTCTATCGAAAATGAAAATGGCTTGGTCAAAGTTCATTTTACAGATGGATATTATACGATCTATGATCGCGTCATTTATGCTATCGGTGGAACGACACCGGTTGATTTTCTTAAAAAATGTGGCATTACCTTAGATAATGAGGGCAAGCCAGAGTTTGATGAAAATTACGAAACAAAGACAAAAGGCCTTTATCTTGCAGGAGATATCGCTGTTAAAAGCGGTGGGTCAATTGCCATTGCACTCAATCATGCCTATCAAATCATATCTCATATTTTAAATTCACATAAACAGTAAGGTTCTGAATGGCAAAAGTGTCTCTCTCATCTTCGCAAATCATTAATATAGCGCTTGGTTTAATCATTGTTGTAGGAGGTTCTCTCTCCTACCAATTTGGCAACTTTGGTGGTGTTTCATTTGATGAACTTGGAGAAAAGTATATCAGTAAAAGTGATGTCAAGTTTAGTGACCTCCCTCAAGAAGACCAAAAACGCTATATTGACAAAGAAGCTATTCTTGAGCAAAGCAAAGATGCTTCTTCTTTATTGGAAGACACTTACTTAGATGAGCAAGGCAAAATCATCCCTGAGAATGAAGTGACAAAACAAGATATGAAGCGCTTGATTAATAAACTTCAAAAGACACTTTTGTTTTTACAACACGATAATTTATTGATGATAAATGAAAAAAATGATTTGGCGAAAAAACTCGAAGAACAAGAGGCAGAACGTGAAGAAGAGAAAAACCAATGGATGAGTCAAAATACTGAACGTCTCAATGAAGCGGAACAACAACATTATCGAAACATCAGTGATTTGACGATGAAAATCAATGAATTACAAAAAGAAAATGTTGTGATTTCTCAAAAAGCCAACATAGAAGCCAACACGCTTCGCTCTCAAATTGAAGATTTGAAGAACCAAGCACAAGAAGATGAAGATAAAAAACGCCAAGATATTAAAAAAGCGCGTGAAGAAGAGCAAGCAAAGTTAGTCGATTATAAAGAAAAAATCAAGTTATTGAACGACCAAATTTCATTGCTAAATGAACAAATCAATACCAATAATGAGACTGCTAAAAGCGCATTTATGCGTAAACAAGACGAAATCGATAAGCTCAAAAGCGACCTTGCACAAAGCGGCAAAGAAAAAAATGAGCTTATGACTAAACAGACACAGACGCTGATTCTTAATGACCAACAGCATAAAGAAGAGATTGCCAAATACACCAAAACCATTGAGCAACTCAAAGCAGATACTGAAAAGCTTATTGCACAAAATCGAAAAGATATGGCAGAACAAGACCAAGAAAATCAAAAGAAACTTTTAGCACAAGATGAAAAAATAAAAGCACTCAATGCAGAACTTTCAAGTGCTCAAAAACATATTGATGCGCTTATGCTTGAAAATGAAAAAGACTTTAATAAATTTAAAACATACTTAGAAGATGAGAAAAAACTCAATACAGAATTAACTGCCACCAACAAAAAGCTTGAAGAAAATGCACAACTAACAGAAAAAAATTTCAATGCTGCGCTTCTAAAACAAAATGAGGCATTGGCAAAGAAAGATGTCATTATCAAAGACCTTAATACAACCATTGCTAGCCTTAAAAATGAGAAACAAAATGTAGAAGCAGAAGTGAAAAAACGTGTCGATGAAAATGATAAAGTTCATAATAAAAACTACAAAATTTTCAATGAGAAAATAGCACACTTTGAAGCATCTAAAAAAGAGCTGATTGCCAATCTAGATAAACAGCTCAGTGAATATAAAGCAACGGCCAAAGAAAACTATGATCGTATGCAATTTCATGCGGATGAACTCACCCGTACAAACGATGAACTTAAACAAAAGAACAGTGCAAAAGAACAAGATTTGCAAGCACTTAAAACACAATTAGCATCTCTTAAAACTGATGCGCAAAAGCTAAGCGATGCACAAAATAGTAAACTACAAGAGGCTCGAACAGCCAGTGATGAGTTGCGAGCATCATTAAAACAAAAAGAGAGTGATTATCTCGCAAAAATTCAAACACTTGAGGCAGACATCAAAGCAAAAGAGATTGCTCAAGCCAATCAACAAAAAGACGATACGCTCAAACTAGCAGCACTCGATAAAGAGTTCAAACGCAAAGAGCTTGAGCTGCAAAAACAAAACGATACGATAACACGTCAAGAAGAGAGTATTAAAGCATTACATGTAACGCTGAAAGAAGCAGAAACCAACGCCACAAAAGCGACTAATAAACAAGTAGAAGATTTAAAAGCAAAACTAGCGCTCATTGAAAAAAATCGTGTGAGTGAAGATGCCAAATTGGTTGATCTTAAAGATGAGTTGCGTCGTAAAGAGATTGAATATCTTGATGCGTTAAAAGCCAAAGATAAAGAGTCTAAAACAAAAGAGACACAAATTCTTGCGGCAAAAGACGAAAACAAAAAACTAACCTTAGCAAAGCTTGATTTAGAAGACCAACTGAAAAAGGTCAAAGAATCCTCCAAACAAGAGCAATTACAACACTTAGAAACACTAAAAGCCCTTCAAGCTGAGATAAAAAATAAAGAAGGTGAAGTCGGTTCTACGAAAAAAGAGGTTGCACTTAAAGTCATTGCTTTAGAAAAAGAGGTAAAATCAAAAGAGATGCAAATCCTAGCATCCAATGAAGAGTTTAAAAAATTACAAACACAAAAACTGACCTTAGAAGAACAACTCAAGAAGACAAAAGAGGACGCGAAACAGGCTGAATTATCCTACTTAGATACGGCTAAAGCACTCCAAACGGCACTTAAATCTAAAGAGGCACAATTAGGCTCTTCTAAAAAAGAAGATACGTTAAAAAGCCTCTCTTTAGAAAAAGAGCTTAAACAAAAAGAATTAGCATTTGAAAAAGAAAAAGATACCCTTTCAAAACAATTAGCGGCAAATGAGCAAACCATTAAAATATTAAACGATAAAATCAAAACACTTGAAGCGACAAAAGTCACTTCAGCATCAACCAATGCGCCAAAACCTTCGCCGGTAAGTCAAAAACAACCTAAAGGTAAGAAACCTCTTCTGGTTGCCAGTATCACTTGTACCGATATGGGAACAGGCGTTAATGCTGTCTCCGCAAAATGTAAGCAAGAGGTTCAAGCTTTTCTCGCCCAATACGATAGTTCGTATTTCTTTGAAGTAGCACCCATTGTTGATAATGGAGGCTTTGCCTCTTTAAAACTCATCAAAAGTAAAAAAGTTGGCGTTGAAGACAGTGAAATTGATCGTATTACAGGACTTGCTAACATTGGTTTGGGAAAAGTGAGAGCCAAAGCAGGTGGAGAGCTTGTTGAATCTTTCGTAGGGGAGGGAGCGAAAATCAGCTACGCACTCTCTAATATTGAGCAAGATAAAGCAAGAGGCTTCCAAATTAAGGTGTACCAATAAATCATGATGTTCTTTCAATCAAATGATGGGTATCGCTACAACAGCGATACTTTGCTCTTGTATGATTTTATCGCCTCATTTAACCCAACAGGTAAATTATTGGATGTAGGATGTGGCTGTGGTATTTTAGGATTGCTTTTAAAACGCGATTTTCCACTTTTACATGTAAATCTTTTAGATATTCAAGAGATTAATATAAAAATTGCAACGGCTAATGCAAAACAGAACGCTATAACGCTTGAAAGCGTTACATGTAATAATTTTTTAGAGACTCCCTTTAATGAAAAAATAGATATTATCGTCTCTAATCCACCGTTTTACCATCATGGTGTCGTAAGAAGTGAAAATGAATCACTCTTCCTAAGTCGTCACAGTAGCGCCCTTCCTTTTGAGGAGTTTGCTCAAAAAGTGACAAAAACACTCAGCAATCGTGGCTATTTTATCTTCTGTTACGATGCGAAGCAGTTAGATAGTTTAATGGCATCCCTTTTAAAAGCAAAGCTCAATGTTGAAGACATTTGCTTTGTGCATTCTAAACACGATAAAGAAGCATCATTGGTTATGATTCGTGCGCGTAAAAACTCAAAAACATTGTGCAAAATTCATGCACCACTTTTTATCTATGATGGCGATGTTATATCATCACGAGTACAAGCCATTTTTGACAAATCTGCAACAAAGAGTCTTGAATGGCAATCCTAATGCAAGAAGAGGGGTATCCTTATGCATTTGACCCAAAAGCTTGTCAAAACTGCTCTGGAAAATGCTGTATTGGAGAAAGTGGATACATTTGGGTAACACAAGAGGAGATAAATGCGATTGCAATGAAACTTTCTTTGTCTAAAGAAGCATTTATCAATAACTATTTACTAAAAATTCGCTATCGTTTCACGATTAAAGAGATCGCCTACGAAGGCGGTTATGGCTGTGTCTTTTTTGACATGGAAAAAAAGATGTGTCGAATCTATGATGTTCGACCAAAACAGTGTCGTACATTCCCTTTTTGGGAATATTTTAAAGAAAATATTGACGAGGTAGTCACAGAATGTCCCGGTATTATTCGCTTATAGTCGTTTTTTTCTTATTTGTAGGATGTAGCACCAAAGAAGTGGTCTATACCGAAACAACGAAGAAAGTATTTGAAGAAGAAGACAATCTTATTTTGCAAGCACTTGATTATCAACAAAACGGCGATTATGTAAACGCTAAAAATGTGTATCATACACTTTATGACCAGAGCCAAAAAAAGGTCTATCTAACAGAAGAAGCAGGGTTGGCTTTTCTACTGGGTACACCCGATGCGCACCAGCTAATCACGGAGGGTCTTACAAAATATCCTGATGAAAAAAACTTCAACCGTCTTTTAGTCGGACAATTGGTAAAAGAAAAGCATTATGAAGAGGCCGAACAAGAGATACTCAAACTTATCGCTTATGATAAAACGGTTCAACATCTCAGCATTGCCGCAAATTTATATTTACAGATGAAATCGTATGATTTAGCACTCAAATATTTTGAAAGCGCTTACAAGCAAGAGCAATCGGAGGAGCTTTTACTCAATATTGTTGAACTCTTATACCGCTTTTTAGATCGTAAAGATGATGCGATTGCCTATCTTGAAACCTATGCCAATATCGAAGGATGCGGAGAGCATGTTTGTTTCAAACTGATTGATATTTATGGGCGTGACCGCAATGTACACGGGCTAATTTCAACGTATAAAAAACTCTATAAAGAGCGCCAAAATGAAGAGATAGCCAAAAAAATTGTTGAGCTTTTGATGTACATCAAAGATGTCAAAGGAGCCACCACATTTTTAGAAAAAACACATTTTAACGAAGATTTATTACTCCAAATCTATGCAACACAGAAGAAATTCCAAAGTGCTTACACATTGGCTGAAAAGCTTTATGATGACAATAAAAATCTCGATTATCTCGGTAAAATGGCTATTTACGAGTACGAGATGAATAAAAAACAACTCACACCCGAAATCTTGCAATCCATTTCCGATAAATTTGAAGAAGTCACCAGTCTTTTGAAAGATTCTGTCTATCTTAACTATTACGGATACTTACTTATTGACCATGATATCGATGTTCAAAAGGGCATTAAACTTGTTCAAGAAGCCCTTAAGTTGGAGCCTAATTCGCCTTATTATCTTGACTCGTTGGCATGGGGATATTATAAATTAGGGCAATGCGATAAAGCCTATGAAATTATGAAAAATTTTAGTGAAAATATTGTGGAAGAAGAGGTCGTCACGCACCTTAATGCCATTAAAAAATGCACGCAAGACATGAACAAAGACATGAACAAAGACATGAACACGACACAAGAGAAACCACTATGATTTTAGATGAAATTATCAAACGAACCAGAGAAGATTTAGAAAAAAAGAAAAAAGAGTTCACGATAGACTGGTTAGGCAGAAGCTTAGCATACAATCCTTTCATGCCTCGAGATGTTAAACCTTACCTTAAATCAACACCCGAAAATCCATACCGAATTATTGCCGAAGTCAAAAAGGCAAGTCCAAGCAAAGGAATTATTAAAGAGGATTTTGACCCTTTACTCATAGCCAAAGCATATGAATTAGGTGGGGCAGATGCTATCTCTGTTTTAACCGAGCCGCATTATTTTAAAGGAGATTTAGAGTATCTAACTCAAATTCGCCGTTATGTTCCTACGCCACTTTTGCGTAAAGATTTCATTGTCGATGAGTATCAAATACTCGAAGCACTAGTGTATGGTGCAGATTTTATTTTATTGATTGCTAAAGCGTTGTCCAAGCAAGAGTTAAAACGTCTTTTAGAGTATGCCTTCCATTTAGGATTAGAAGTCTTAGTGGAAATTCACGATAAAGAAGACCTTATCAAAGCTATTTTTGCGGGTGCAAACATCATTGGTATTAACCATCGCAATCTTGAAACATTTGAAATGGATATGAGCTTAACTGAAAAACTCATGCCGCTCATTCCTCAGGGTAAAATTATTGTTGCAGAGAGTGGGCTTAATAATAAAGAGACCATCAAGCATTTAAGCAAAATTGGGGCTGATGCCTTTTTAATTGGCGAGTATTTTATGCGTGAAAACGATATTCAAGCCTCATTAGAAGCCATAAAAAAGGTTGATTGATGAATTACATGTACGCACCTTGGCGAGAATCTTATTTTAGTGAAAAAACAGAAGGGTGTGTTTTCTGTCATATCTCGAATCATCCCGAATTAGACACACAACACCACGTTTTATACCGTGATGAACACTGTTTTATTGTCATGAATCGTTATCCTTATACTCCCGGACATTTTATGATTATTCCCCATCATCACACAGAAGCATTAGAGATGCTTGATCCTGAAATTTGGATACACATCTCTCACTTAGCACAATGCGCAGTTAAAATGCTCAAAGAGGGCATCGGTGCGCAAGGTGTTAATCTGGGTATGAATCTTGGTAAAAGTGGAGGGGCAGGTATTGCAGAACATATCCATTATCATGTCATCCCAAGATGGCTTGGCGATACCAATTTTATTACAACTATTGCCGATACAAGAGTCTATGGAAATGATTTTGAAAAAATTTATACTAAAATTTTAGAGTTGGTGCCTGAGTATCTCCCATGTTAATTGAACTAGAGATTGATGCGTTCATTGCCCAAGAATCAACGTTTCATCTCCTCATAGATGCGCGCTCACCCAAGGAATACCAAGAATCACACATTTCTAAAGCTGAAAATTTTTACGCACTCAACGATGCCGAACATGAAGAAGTTGGCACTATCTATAAACAAGTATCGCACAATGATGCCAAGATATTAGGTGCGCGCTATATTTGCTCTAATGTTGCGAATCATCTGCAATTGATTGCGCAGACGTATAAAATAGGTTCTAAAATTGGTATTTATTGTGCACGTGGAGGGCTTAGGTCTAGTTCAATTGCCATTATTCTCTCCCATATAGGCTACCAAGTTTACCGTCTAAAAGGTGGCTACAAAAGTTACCGCTACCATGTTCTTTCTTATCTTGAGACACTGCCACATGAGCGTTTTATTCTCTTAGGTGGGAACACGGGATGTGGAAAAAGTGAGCTTCTTCAAGAAGTGCATCCATCTCTTGATCTTGAAAAACTTGCCAATCATTTAGGCTCAACGTTTGGAAGTATCAAAGGCATTCAGCCTTCGCAAAAGGCATTTGAAAATATGCTCTTTGAAACGCTCAGTGCTATTGATCCTCAAACATATATTTTTGTAGAGGCTGAGAGTAAACGTTTGGGGAAACTTACTATCCCTTCTTTGTTGCATACACGGATACACAATGGATTTCGTATTGAAGTGAGTGCCCCTATTGAGCAACGTATTGAGCGTATTTTAATAGATTATCAAAGCATAACGTCTTCTTTTTTTCACCATGCGATGCAAACGATAGCGCCTTACATACAAAAAACAATTAAAGACGCTGTTCTAGAAGCCTATGAAAAAAAAGATTTGCAATGTGTCGCTCGATTATTGTTGGTGGAATATTACGATCATGTGTATAAAAAACCTAAATACAGTGACAAGACGCTCTATAATGATGATGCATATAAGAGCATAAAGACATTAATAGATTTACATGTAAAGCTTACGCGCACTTCCTAAAAATGGTGCATGTGATAGTGGGAATGATGAAAATCTTTGTGCTTATGCGCATGAATATGCAATAAATTTCCTGCAATCAATGTTTTTTTATCGCCCATGAGTGTTTCAACACTTCCATTGTAAATAAGCTCATGTTGGTCATTTAAAACCAGCGCTCTATCGCCTAATTCATACGCCAATGAAATATTATGCGTTGAAATAAGCGTTGTGATATGCATTTCAGAGAGTAAATCTACAAACCAACCTGTTGTTTTTGGGTCCATGTTGGCGGTTGGTTCATCCAACAAAAGCATTTCTGGCTCAAGTGCTAAAATAGCACAAAGCATAACACGTTGTTTTTCGCCACCACTTAGCTTTAACGGGGAACTCTCTAAATGGGATGTTAGTTGAAACTTCTCCGCCATCGCTCGAACTCGCTCATCGATATCAAGCACATCAAATTCACGCAATCCAAAAGCGATTTCATCATAAACAGTAGGATTAAAAATCATGGTGTCAGGATTTTGAAATAAAATACCAACTTCTTTTCGGAAGCTTTTGGTGATACTTTTTTTAGTCAATAATTGATCTTTATAAAAATAATGGCCCTCACTAAAATACAATCCAGCTAAAATACGCAAAAGTGTACTTTTCCCACTACCGTTATTCCCCAGTAAAACAACTTTTTCACCCGCTTTAATCTCAAAGGAGAGTTGATTTAAAACCTTTTTTGATTCATACTGATAGCTTAAATTTTCAATTTTTATCAAACAATCCCCTTGCTTTAAGCGCTAAACTTTTTTCTTCGCTATCATACAACGCTTTTTTAAAAAAGTATCCAAAAACCGATGCAATAAACTCTTTCTTGGCTCGTTCACCCATTTTTTTAATCATTCTACTCTTCAAAGAGAGCATAAAATTATCATAACTTTTTTGGTAACTGTAAATTTGAGACAGTGAAATCGTCCATAAAAAACTCAGTGTTTTAGAAAATGAAAGCGCTTGAGCGATATTAGCGTAGTGGGTAAAAAGGAGTGTCAAAAGCGTTAAATTAAAAACACGTATATTAAATAAAAGAATATAATCAATCCATGCGCGTTGATGGAGTATTGCCATTAGAATATAGCCAATGCTAATGACAAGATTGAAATAAAGAATGGATTTAAGAGCACGTTTAAAAAGCCTAAAGCACTCTTTACGTGCTAAAAGCAATAATAAAAGCGTATAAATACCTAACAAAGCAAGCGTGTGGCTAGAGAGTATAATCCCTAGCCCTATAAGATAGAAGCCAAAAAGAAGCTTATCGCGCAATTTTTCTCCCAAGAAAATAAAAAATTCCAAAAATAATCGCAACGCCTAATAACCCGGAAAGATAATACGCAATAACGTCATTCATTCCCGCAATAGAATAATCAGGAATAAGCGCTTTTACATGAAACGCATTTTCAATCCCTTGGGGTATAAAGCCTAAAACTTCTTGATAATACTCATTTTCCCATTCTGCCCATGCAGGATTTTCACTCAGTAACCCCAAAGGAACCAATACCACTATAATGAATAAAGGAATAAAAATCTTTTTCATGCTTGGACTCCTTTATAGATACGATTTTTGACAATATAACGATACGCCAATCCGGTAAAAATGCCTTCTACAATGCCAAAGAAAAGCATATGTGAGCCTACCACAGCAGGAAGTGCCAAGCCTAAACCAAAAGGAAAATACAGAGGTTCACCATTGGCAGCCGTAGCAATGAGCGGTTGAATACCTAATAAAACTGCCACTACAACTGATGAAGTAACAATGCCTACCCAGCCGCTAATAAAAGGGGCATAGGCTTTCGTATTCATTTTGGAAAAAACATAATGCGCACAAAAGGATGCTACAAATCCCATTGCCAGAGAATTTGCCGCAAATGTTGTCATTCCGCCATCACCAAAAACAAGCGCTTGAATAAGAAGAACCAGACTTACACACAAAGAAGCAACCCAAGGCCCAAATAAAATTGCAATTAAGGCAGCACCAACGGCATGTCCGCTCGTTCCACCAGGAATAGGGATATTAAACATCATAATAATGAAACTAAGCGCACTTAATGAAGCAATAAGCGGCAAGGTCGTCTCATCGAGTTGCTCTTTCAGCTTTTTAAACGCAATAACCCACAAAGGTAAAGTAACCGCATATGTAGCGATACATGTTATTGGGGAGAGATAACCATCAGGTATATGCATCGAATTTTCCTCCAACACTTTAAGGTAAGATAATATTTAAGAGTTATTTAAATAATACTCAAACATATTTGGTATTATTATTACATTTCTACTCTTAGTGTTACTTGAAGCTAGAAGGTCAAAAGTGTTTTTGCCGATGCTAATTTAACAGCTTCTTTCACGGCATTAATATAGCTTAAAAGCGAAGGTTCCGCATTTTTATAGGCGATATCAAATGCGGTACCATGATCGACTGATGTTCTGACAATTCCGGCATTTAGACTTACATTAATACTTTCATCAAAGTAGAGAACTTTAAGTGGAATCAATCCTTGATCGTGATACATGCAGACAAAATATTTAAATTTGTCACGATTGTGCTTTGTAAAAGCCATATCAGGAACAAAAGGACCAAAGAAGACTTCTCGTTCTAAAAAGTGATTTGTTTTGTGAATAGCCTTTTCAATTTCTTCATCTTCGTCTCCAATAACGCCATGATCTCCGGCATGAGGATTTAGCCCCAAAACAGCAATGCGCTCAATACCTAGCTCTTCGTAAACTTTAAGTAAAAATGGCTTTAGTTTTTTCGCTTTTATTTCATGGGAAACTTCTCTAAGCGGAATATGATGGGTGTAAAGAATCGTAAACATCTCTTCACATCCTAACATCATGATGGCTTCACACCCAAGCAAATCACTCAAAGCATCTGTGTGGCCTTTATATTCTAGACCTGCCATTGCCCAAGATTCTTTGTTGATAGGCAGTGTTACAATACCACTGACTTCATCACTTTTTGCTAGCGCAACCGCTGTGATAAAAGAATCATAAGAACTTTCTCCAGCTTCTGCCGAGCAAATACCTGGTTGAATCTCAAAGAGTTTACCACAGTCTCTGATTTCAAAATCAGAAGGCACATCAATTCCTAAAAGAGCTGCACCCCATGCCAACATATTTTCATTAATGCAGTAAATAGGCTGGCAGATTTGCTTCACCTCTTCATGTGCTTTCAGTGCAATTTCCAATCCTATCCCATTTAAATCACCGATACTGATTGCTATTTTTTTCATCATTGTACTAATCCTAACATCTCTTTTACGGCTTGCTCAAAACCTACAAATACAGAACGCGCGATAATACTCTGCCCAATATTGAGCTCTTCAATTTCAGAAATTGCCACAATACGTTTCACATTATGATAATTCAGCCCGTGTCCTGCGGCAACTTTTAGTCCTAATTGATGCGCTTGTTTTGCATATTTTTCTATCATATGCGTTGCTTCTTCTAGTTTTACATGTAAAGTTGCACGGTCTAGTTCTAATGCTTTAATACTATGCTTTGAACGTGAAAGATTCGAGTAGAGCATCGCATAAATATTAGCATACAAACCCGTATGGAGCTCTATCCATTCCGCTTTGAGTTGATGTGCCGCTTCAATCATCGCATGATTTGGGTCAATAAACAAAGAAAGTTCTATATGCTCTTTTTTGAAACGCGTGGCAATTTTTTGAATTGCATCAAAATTCTTCACAACATCCAACCCACCTTCGGTTGTGACTTCTTCGCGTTTTTCTGGCACTAATGTTGCACGATGGGGATGTAATGTAACGACTTGTTCAATAATCTCTTCATTGATAGAGCACTCTAAGTTTATGGGTAATTGGGACTGCTCAATAATTCTCTTAGCATCATCATCATTAATATGACGTCTGTCTTCTCTTAAATGAATCGTAATTTGATCAGCGCCTGCTCGTTTCACAAGCGAAATGGCATCAAGTGGGTCAGGATCATTAATCTTACGTGCTTCTCTGAGGACTGCTATATGATCAATGTTTACGCCTAAAAGCATGGCTTATCCTTCGTTTTTTAGGGATTATTATAACTAAAATATGATTTCCAAAAAATTTCATGGAAATTAAAGCGTTAAAAATGCGTGTAAGATTGGTAGCGCTCTAGCATTTTTTGACAATGAGGAATATGCTGCCTTAGCCCTTTCATAAGCCCATAAGCAATATAACTCGTGTTGGTCTGTGTATTCATATAGGCTTCACTGAGATAGCACCCAGAAGGAATGTTTCCATTGTCTCTTGCATAATCTAAAAGCTCAATGGCTTTTGCATTATTCACTTTTACACCTTCACCATACAAATACATTTTACCCAACATATAAGCAGCATTCGCAGAGTTCTCTTTTTCAACGGCTAACTCAAAAAATGTCTTTGCTCTTGCATAGGCTTTTTCATTGTAAGCAATCACGCCTTCTCGCAGATAATTCTCTGCACCTAAAAGAGAGACTATACTACCCAAAATGAAAAGGAGTAAGAAGTTTTTCACGCAATTTCCTTAATTGAATACAATAGCACACATTATAATATACTTTCTGAATTAATGTGGTATATGAATCAGCGTATTATCTAAAATACCGTATTCAAATCCTTGATGGCATACAAAACAGTTCGAGCGGTTTTTAATGCTCTCACGTTTATAAACGCTTGGATCAATATGATAGTGAGCCATTCGCCAATAAGGAACTTTGGTCATGGAAATAGGGCGCATGGTTTTGAGTGATTCTAAGGTTTTAAAAGCAAGTTTTCGACTGGATGTCTCGGCACTGTGTGAGAGAAGATAGCCTTTGATGTTTTGCTGTTCGCTTCGTGTAATGTTTCTATCTGTAATAGCTTCGCCAAAATGGTTATCTAATCCGTCCATTAAAATAACCCATGAATCATGTGGCAACATAAAGGGCGGATAGAGTTTATGGCATTGACTGCATTTTTGCGCAAAATCACTGTTTTGTGTCGTATAATCTATCTTAGTAAAACGCTCTTTGGTTAAAAACGTTCCTTCGTGATAGACAATCATATAGAGTGTTACCATCGAAAAAAGAATCACCGTATACGCAAAAAGATGATGCCATAAAGAAACAACAGCGTCTTCGCCTTCCGCTTTTTTATACCCCGTAACCATGGCAAAAACCATGTGTGTTTTATGATAAAACTGCTCAATTAGAACACCAACGATATGAATAATCGCCCATATGGCTAAAAAATACGACAGAAATTGGTGAAAGTAAAAGAGTGCGGTTGATGCTCTAAAATAGTGAGCATTCAAAAATGAAAAAATACCGCTGGCTTCTTGAACACCTTGCAATATAAGTCCGCTTAAAACAATCAGTGAACCAAAGAAAAGAACAATCAGCGTAAACCAACTTGATGCGGCATTATGCCCCGCATAGATTTTACGCCATCTGTTTTGGACTTTTTCGGCAAAATAGTGCTGAAGTTCTTTAAGGCTTAACTTAAAAGTTTTAAACGTTGCATAACTAGGACCTAAAATGCCCCATACGATGCGATAAACCAAGCCTATACCAAAGATAAAGCCAAAAGCAAGATGCCACTTAAACAGATCATGAAAAAAAGCGGTGATAAAAGAGGTAAAAAAGGAGAGGGCAATCATCCAATGAATGATGCGCGTGCATAAAGGCCATACAAAAACAGCGTCTTTTTTTTTGTTCATTCCCATCTTTCAGAAGATGTTTTTTGATAGACCTGCTATCAAAAAACATCCTGCATGCGTTTTAATTTGTGATATTGAATTTATTGTATATAAAATTTGCCATCGCGTTAATATCGTAATCATAACCTTTTTCGGCCAACTTTTTCATATTATGTTCCATAACCTCATGCTCTGTCGCTGTTGATTGCCCTAAACCACCGTTTTTAATATCAAAAAGTGACATTTCAAGTTCTTGAACTGATTTTTTGTTAATCGCCGGTGCTTTTTTCTCAACAATACCTTCACCTTTAAGACCATGACAATGAGAACACGTCTCTTTATAGACTTCTGCCGTACTGTATTTGTATTTCGTTGTATCAGATTTTGGGTTATCGCCACATCCGCTCAAAAATACTAAGGCAGCTACCATAGAGAATGCGAGTGTTATTTTTTTCATATGTTTTTCCTTATTATAATTTGAAACGAAATTAGGCTCTACCAGAGAGCATGCCGTAAACTGTCATTGGTTTTAACAAGTACACTTTGAGTATCCACCAAATCCATCGCTCTTGGGTTGGATCAAGAGGGAATGAAGGCGTTGGCTTGGCTGTCCAGTTAAACTCTGCAAGCATAACAGTACCAATACTTGTAATCAAAGGACAAACCGTATAACCATCATATGCCGCTGGTAATTTTTCTTTCTTTTCCATAACAGCAATAAGATTATCTGCAACAACAGGGTACTCTTTGCGGGCACTACCACCTGTTTTACCCATAGGAAGTGCTGCAACATCACCTACTGCAAAAATATTTTTGTACTTAACATGTTGCAATGTCTCTTTAACAACAGGAACCCATCCTTTAGCAGAACCAATAGGAGACTTGCCGATAAAATCAGGTGCTTTTTGAGGTGGTGTGATATGAATAAAATCATATTTTTTTTCAATGTCTTTGGACATCGGAATCATCGTGTACTCTTTAAGGTCTTCATCGTATTCCCCTTTTTCAAGCCACTTATTCTCAAACGTTGCGACTTTCTTTTCAGTATCTATTGCAACAAGATTGGTTTTAAATTCCCATTTAAAGCCTCTCTTTTTGAATTGCTCAAAAATAGCAGCATTGTACTCAGGCACACCGAACATTTTATCACCACTTGGACAAAATGTCATTTCAACTTTATCACGAACACCTGCTTTTAAAAGAAGGTCATGCATTAAATACATGATTTTTTTAGGAGCACCACCACATTTAATCGGTGTTGAAGGGTCCGTAAAGAGCGCTTGCAATTTTTCAGAACCTGTATGGGCTTGTGCTTTTGCGATAAGTTCTTGAATACCTTTATACGTATCTACCGCACCATCAGCAAAGTAGATAGAATAGACGCCATTTTTACCGACTTTTTGACGAACAACGGCATTATCTCCCCATGAGGTAATTTCACCTTCCAATCCTTTAATACCTGCAAAATTTAGCATTAAGCCAGCGGCAACCACTAAATAGTCATACCCGATTTCTTGACCGCCTGCTGTTTTAACTTTATTGTTTTGAGGGTCAAATTCCACAACAGTATCTTGAATCCATTTAGCACCTTTTGGAATAAAGTTAGCCGTTTCATAGGTAATATCACTTTTTTGCCAAATACCAGCTGCAACCAGTGTTTGCCCGGGTTGATAGGAGACAGATTTTGGATTTGGTTCAATGATGGTGATATCTGGATTTGCAAGTTTATTCGTCAATCGTGCGGCTGTTGCAATGCCCGCAATACCACCACCCACAATGACAATTTTACCCTTAGCATCTGAAGAGGCATGTGCTTGTGTTGGTGCAACCGTACCAGCCAAGACACTAGCAGCAATCGGAGAAGCTGCTAATAATTTCATTGCATCACGGCGTGAAAGTCCACCTTCATGCTTTTCAATCTCGCAGAGAATCTCTTCGATGATTTTGTCTGAATTCATAAATTTACCCATCCTTTTTGTTGATTGTCTCCCCATTTTACGTCTAACATTCTAAAGCTTTACTTGATTATAAATATTATACTTGATTATTTTAGTTGTTTATAATCTTATAAAATTGTATTGATAATATCACATTATATAAACCTTTCATTAAGTATTTTTTGCTTACAATCACTTTAAAATTATTCAAAAGTGATATCACGTGAAAAAAGAGTTACTCATTTTTATAGCGATTTTTCTGGTTCTATCTATAGGCATGCATATCAATCAATGGGCATCCCATCCTATCGAGCATTTCAAGCATTTATTTACGCATGAAATGCCTTATCATCCCTTGTTATACACCGCCATTTTCTACCTTCTTTTTGTCCTGATTCGTTACATCATTAAGCTCATTATGAAGCCTTTTCGTAAAAATCAAGGATTTTAATTTTATGATTGGATGCGATTTAGGCTCAAATACATTACGAATTGTACAGATTGATTGTCAGACTAAACAGCGGATTAAGGCTTATGAAAAAATTGTGCGCACGGCAAAAGATTTACATGTAACAGGTCTGATTTCGCCAAGCGCTAAAGAGGCTATTTTCAATGCTTTGTACGAGGCGTCCCAGCAGTTTAACTTTAAAGAAGAAAAAACCTTTTGTGTGACCACTGAAGCGATGCGTATCGCTCAAAATGCTCCTTTAATTCTGCATGAAATCGAGCAAATCTTTGGACTCAAATTTGAAATTATTTCAGGAGAACAAGAAGCCTATCTTACCTCCTTAGCCGTTGAACATGCCCTAAAACGCGAAGGATTTAATGATAAGACGTATGTTTTGTTTGATTTAGGCGGGGGTTCAACGGAGATTACGTTTTGCCATGACGGGATTAAAACAAGCCAAAGCTTTCCTTTTGGCATTATTAACACAGCAGAGCGCTATTCTGACAATTTGAAACACCATGTAACACGCATTGTTCAATCCATTGAACCATTTATCGAAACCTTTCATCCAATTTCGTCTCATTTTTTACAATTAGTAACAACTGCTGGAACACCCACTACGGTTGCTGCTTTTTTAGAAGGACTTGATTATGAGCACTATGATGCGTCAAGAGTCAATGGAAAAGTTTTACATGTAAAAGACTTTGATAAAGCCTATTCTCAATTAACGCGTATGGAAGAAGCTGTTGCAGAACGCTATACGGGAACCAATCGAAGAGACCTTGTGATTGTTGGAATATTACTCGTACAAGCAATTATGGAAAAATTAGGATTTGAAAAAACCGTTGTCATTGATGATGGGCTACGTGAGGGTGTAGCCATAGCAAATTGTAACACTTTGAGACTTTCTTAATTAAAGCCCCGAAAAATAGCCATCTTTAATCTTTATTTGCTATAATAACCCACTTTTTTACCAAGTCACATTGATAAGAAATGAACATTCTGCCAAGATTCTTGGCATGCTTTAGTACCATTCAAAACGCATTAAGCGTAATAAAAATATGAAAGGAGAGGTCATGGAGTTAAGCGGTTCCCAAATGGTCATAGAAGCACTACGTAAGGAGAACGTCAGCGTCGTCTTTGGCTATCCTGGTGGTGCTATTATGAATGTTTATGATGAAGTTTATAAACAAAACTATTTTAAACACATTTTAACACGACACGAACAAGCGGCATTACATGCAGCAGATGGTTATGCAAGAGCAACGGGTAAAGTAGGGGTTGCCTTTGTTACCAGTGGGCCTGGTTTTACCAATGCCGTTACAGGACTTGCGACAGCGTATATGGATTCGATTCCTATGGTTGTTATTAGCGGACAAGTTCCAATTAGTATGATTGGAACCGATGCATTTCAAGAAATTGATGCTGTAGGTATCAGTCGTCCGTGTGTTAAACATAACTATTTGGTTAAAGATGTCAAAGATTTGCCCCGTATTTTAAAAGAGGCATTTTATATTGCACAAAGTGGTCGTCCAGGACCTGTTCATGTGGACATTCCAAAAGATGTTACCGCGCAAATTGGTCATTTTAGCTATCCAAGTGAAATTAAAATGCAAACCTATAAACCGACGTATAAAGGCAATCCACGTCAAATTAAAAAAGCAATTGAAGCCATTGTTGCGGCAAAACGTCCTGTTCTTTATATCGGGGGTGGGGCTATTAACTCAAATGCTAGTGCAGAAGTACGAGAATTTGCAGAACTGTGCGGTATTCCTGCGGTTGAAACATTAATGGCACGCGGCGTTATGGGCGATGAAAATCCTTTACTCCTTGGAATGCTCGGAATGCACGGTTGTTACAGTGCCAATATGGCGATGAGCGAAGCAGACCTTATGATTGCATTTGGTCCTCGTTTTGATGATAGGGTGACTGGAAAACTCAGTGAATTTGCTAAACACGCCAAAATAATTCATGTCGATATTGACCCAAGCAGTATTGGTAAAATTGTTCCAATTGATTATCCTATTGTAGGTGATCTTAAAAACGTTGTTGAAGCAATGCTTCCATTAGCAAAAGAACATGTTGATGCCAATAAGTACAAGCCTTGGCGTGACTTATTAAAACGTTACAATGAAATTCACCCATTAAAATACGAAGACTCGAATGAAGTTCTAAAACCACAATGGGCAATTGAGCGTGTAGGACAACTGCTTGGTGATAAAGCCATCATCTGTACCGATGTTGGACAACACCAAATGTGGGCAGCACAGTTTTATCCATTTTCCTATCCAAGACAATGGCTTACAAGCGGCGGCTTAGGGACCATGGGATATGGACTCCCTGCTGCAATGGGTGCGCAAGTGGGAGTACCCGAAAAAACCGTTATTAATTTTACGGGTGATGGCTCAATTCTTATGAATATTCAAGAGCTCATGACAACCGTTGAAAATAAAATTCCGGTGATTAACATTATCTTGAATAACCAATTTTTAGGCATGGTTCGCCAATGGCAAACCTTCTTTTACAATAAACGTTACTCATCAACGGACCTTTCCGTTCAACCTGATTTTGTTAAATTGGTTGAAAGTTTTGGTGGACGTGGTTTTAGAGTCAAAACAAAAGAAGAGTTTGATAAAGCGTTACAAGATGCAATTGATAGTAAATGCGTCTGTATGATTGACGTTCAAGTTGATCGTTTTGAAAATGTTTTACCAATGGTTCCAGCGGGCGGGACTTTGTATAACATGATGCTTGAGTATAAGGAGTAAGAGATGGAACCTATTAGAAGAGTTTTATCTGTTATCGTTTTAAATGAAGATGGTGTTTTATCACGCATCTCTGGTTTGTTTGCAGGTCGTGGTTATAATATTGATTCATTAACGGTTGCACCGATTCCTAAAACGAATCTGTCTCGTCTTACCATTGTCACATCAGGCAACGCTCCTGTTTTAGAGCAAATTGTTAAACAATTGCATAAGTTGATTCCAACGTATAAAGTCATTGAATCAGGCGAATTTGTCGAAAAAGAGATGGCTTTAGTTAAAATACCTCTCAGTGAGGATTTTAATGGACTCGATGCCATGCTAAAAGCCTACAACGGTACGATTGCTAGCAGTGGAGAAGATTTTATCGTTTTAATGGTTGCGGACGATTATGGTCGCATTGATAGCTTTTTAAAAGCGGTAAAAAAATACAATCCTACGGACATCGTTCGAAGTGGTTCAGTTGCAATGGATATCTAATGAAATTAAGCCTTCTTGCGCAAGCGTTACACATTGAATTTAGTGGTCACGATTTTGAGGTTGCTTCCTTTGGAACTCTAAAGGAGGCGACCCCTTCTCAAATTGCTTTTTTTGAAAACCCAAAGCTATTGTCGGATTTAGAGACAACCAAAGCGGGTGCGGTTATTGTATCGGCTCAGTATCAAGAGTATTTACCCACATCAACACAAGCACTTGTTTCTGAACAACCTCACTTAAGTATGGCTTATGCCAGTAAATACTTTGCAAAAAAAGCGTTTGATACTAGCATGGTAGCAACGATTTCGCCTAAATGCACCATTGCTCCTGATGTTGTCATTGGTAGTGGTAGCGTGATAGAAGAGGGGGCTTATATTATGCCTCACGTTACTATTGGTGCACATGTTTATATCGGTAAAGATGTCGTCGTTTTTCCGAATGCCGTTATTTATGATGAGAGTATCATCAAAGAGCGTTGTATCATTCAAGCAGGAGCGATTATTGGAAGCGATGGCTTTGGATATGCTCATACAAAAATGGGTGAGCATATTAAAATCTATCACAGTGGCAACGTCATCTTAGAAGAAGATGTCGAAGTAGGTTCAAATTCGACGATTGACCGTGCTGTTTTTGGCTCGACAATCATCCACAAAGGGACAAAAATAGACAATCTCGTTCAAGTAGGACATAACTGTGAAATTGGCGAGGCGTGTATTTTAGTGGCTCAAACAGGTATTTCTGGCTCAACCAAATTAGGCAGAAATGTTGTGATGGGTGGTCAAAGTGCCACTTCAGGTCACTTAGAAATTGGCGATTTTGCTACCATTGCTGCACGAGGTGGTGTTTCTAAATCCATTGAAGGCAGTAAAGTGTATGGTGGTTTTCCACTCATGCTCCAAAGCGAGTGGCTCAAGACACAAGCAAAAATAGCCAAATTTTTCAAAAAAAAGTAAAGGAATTCATATTATGGGCGGGAAAAATACAATCTTAACAAAATTTCCATTATCAGGAACCAAAAACGGTACTATCTCCATTTCGCATTTGGAAGAGCCATATGGTAACGGTTCATTTCCAGTTGTCAGCATCGGTATTTCATTGAAAAAAAGTGCTGATGAACCGGATTGGAAAGCACATATTCCCTATGAAAATTTAGATGAGCTTATTAATGCACTCAAAGATGCAAAAGCTCGTTTTGAAGCAGAATCTAAATAGTCTGTAAGACTTTACATGTAAATCTTTTACATGTAAAGTCGCTACACCTACACCTTCGTATTAAAGTGTTCCAATATACTCTTCAATCGCCACAGCAACACGTTTTGAAAATGCCACAGCTTCTACCACTGTTCTTGCTCCTGTGACGACATCACCCGATGCAAAAACACCGTTCATCGTTGTACGACCATCTTCATCGGTAATAACCAACCCTTTACCGTCTACTTCAATTTGACGAGCTGATTGGATAATATTATCATTTGGACTTTGGCTGATAGCCACTAAAATCGAATCCGCTTCTAAAAGTCCTTCTTCTTCACTTCCATCCGTACAGTTGTACTTAACGCCTTCTTCCGTAATTTCAAGCGGTTGTTTATACAGTTCAAACTTCACACCATCGATTTTGGCGCATTCGATTTCATGTTTAGATGCTGGCATATCATCCATCCCTTTTCGGTACATAATGATTACCTCTTTGGCATGATGTCTGACTGCCGTTCGCGCTACGTCCATCGCAACATTGCCAGCACCCAGAACGATTACACGTTTTCCAAGCTGATAGACATCTGGACTTTTAAGATAATCAATAGCAAAATGGACATGTCCTAGACTCTCACCTTTGATACCAAGTTTTTTTGGTGCCCAAACACCTGTACCGATAAAAATTGCTTTAAAATCATCGCGAAAAAGATCACCGATGGTGATATTTTTTCCAATCGTAATATTAGGGCGAATGGTTACGTCCAATTGTCGTAATTTACTCTCAATCGTGTCTAATATCTCTTTATTCAACCTAAAATCAGGAATACCATAACGAAGAACTCCTCCGATTTTATCGTGAGCGTCATACATGGTTATCTCATATCCTTTGGAAGCAAGGATAACAGCCAGTGCAATACCTGCTGGCCCACTACCGATAATAGCAACTTTATGGCCATTTTTAACCGGTTTTTCAAATTGAACATCATGGATATACAAATCAGAAATATAATTTTCAATACTGCCAACACTGACAGCCGTTCCTTTTTTGGTGAGAATACAATGACCTTCGCAGTGTTTTTCATGAGGACAGACCATAGAACAGATCACAGAGAGTGGATTATTCTCAAACAGCATTTTTCCTGCTTGTTTAATTTCTCCCGCTAAAAAAAGACGAATCATTTCAGGAATGGGCGTACCAACAGGGCATCCTGTACGACACGATGGCTTTTTACAGCCCAAACATGTTTTAGCGAGTGTGATGACATACTTGTTCATCGCTTTCCTTTTTCATATATGTAAAAATAGTGTCAGAATTGTATCAAAACTATGGGATTTTTTTAAGAAGTTTTAACAAATAGGGTGCTTTTTTCAAGCACCCTTAAAGAAGTTACTTTTTATAGTTTTCAACAAACGAAGCAATTCTTGCAATGCCTTCTTTAATCGTAGCATCATCGGTTGCAAATGAAAGTCTAAAATAACCTTCCATTCCAAAGCCAAGACCAGGAACAACAGCAACACCCGTTTCTTCTAGAAGCTTTGAGCAAAACTTCATTGAGTCATTTTCAACGGCTTTTGTATTCACATACAAATAAAACGCACCTTCTGGTTTCACTACTTTTAAGCTTGGAATTTTACCAAAAAGTTCACACGCAAGATTTCTACGTTTTTCAAATGCGACACGCATTGCTTCAATATCTTCATCTACAACACCTTCAAGCGCTGGAATAGCAGCTTTTTGTGTGATAGAGTTAATGTTTGAAGTACTTTGACCTTGAAGATCAACAATCGCATTTACGATTTCTTTCATAGGGCAGGCTAGGTAACCAAAACGCCATCCTGGCATTGCCACAGATTTACTCAAACCGTTTACGGTAATAGTTCGTTGATACATATCATCGCTAATAGCAGCAACTGAAGTGAATTTTAATCCGTCAAATAAAATCTTTTCATACATCTCATCAGAGACAACAAGAATTTTCGTTCCTTTTAAAATGTCAGCAAGTGCGCTTAATTCTTCTTTTGAATACACCGAACCCGTTGGGTTTGAAGGAGTATTGAGTAACAAGACTTTTGTTTTAGGTGTAATCGCCGCTTTTAATTGTGCCGGCGTGATTTTGAATTTTGTTGATTCATCCGTATCGATAAACACAGGGGTACCATGACTGTATTTGACAATTTCAGGATACGTAACCCAATAAGGAGACGGGATAATCACTTCATCACCTTCATCTAAAATCGCTTGAAAAATGTTAAATAAAGAGTGCTTTGCACCAACACTAACAACGATGTCAGAAGGTTTATAGTCAAGGTTATTTTCACGCTTAAGTTTCCCAGCAATAGCTTTTAAAACTTCTGGGGTACCAGCAACGGCAGTGTATTTTGAACACCCTTTTTGAATGGCCTCAATAGCAGCATCTTTGACGCGTTGAGGCGTGTCGAAATCCGGTTCTCCCGCAGAAAAGCTCAGAATATCTTTTCCTTGTGCTTTCAGGTCTCTTGCTAAAGCTGTAATGGCTAAAGTTAAAGAGGGGGATAAGACTTGAATTCTTTGTGATAGCATGAAACATCCCTTATAAAAATATCGTGCAGATTATAGCGAAAAATCACCTATTTCAGTCAAAAAAATTATTGGAAATTGCTTCTTACTCTTTAACAGATTCTAAGAAACATTTATAGAGACTTTCCAATTCATCATCTTTGATTTTGAGATCTTTATGTGTGCTCAAAACGGCTTCCTCTAAAATTTTAATGCGTTTGAACATGTAGATAAAAAGCTCTTTATTAATATCAGGGATTTTATTGTGTGCCATTGGATTTTTATCGCGACCTTTTTCAATGATACGTGCTGGAATACCAACAGCGGTTGAATCATCAGGAATGCTTTTGACGACAACAGAATTAGAACCGATACGGCAATTTTCTCCGATAATAATATCGCCTAGCACTTTTGCACCAGAGCCAATAACGGTATGACTTTTAATCGTTGGGTGGCGTTTGACACCACGCTCCAAGCTAACTCCACCAAGCGTAACACCTTGGTAAATTAACACATCATCACCTACGATTGCCGTTTCACCGATAACGACACCAAACGCATGGTCAAGAAAAACACGACGACCAATCGTACAAGCAGGGTGAATATCAATGTTAGTTATTACTTGTGAAATCCCCATAATAGCGCGTGCCAATGTGCGAAACCCCTTTACATGTAACGCATGAGCGATACGGTAATTTGCCAAAGCCCACACACCTGGGTAATTAAAAAAAAGTTCTATTTTAGAATTGATGGCTGGGTCATGCAAAATGGGTTGGGAAAAATCTTCTTTTATTTTTGCCCATAAAGAGACTTCGTTCATTGAATAATTTCCTCATTATTAATGGTTTTGAGATAACCATTGTCATTTAAAAAGAGATAGATTTCACCTAAAATATGCTTTTTCTCTTTTTCACTAATAATATCTGAAGCTTCGATACGCTCATTGAGATTTTCTTGAACCTCTTTAATGTCATAGTCAAGGTCTTCTAAAATGTCGCTAATGCTTTGAGATTCGAGCATATTTTCAATTTCAAATCCATCATCGTCAATAATTATCGTAGCTTCTGTTGGATGAGTAAAAAGATTGTGTTTCATACCTAACACTTCTTGATAAGCGCCCACTAAGAAAAATCCTAAGAAATAGTCACGATTTTTAATATCCACATCGTGCAAGAAAAGAGGGGTTTCTGTATTAAACCCAATTTCACCATCACTGTCGCACGTAATGTCCCATAAAGAGGCTGAACGTGTTGGTACTTCATCCAAACGATCCAATGGCATCACAGGAAACGTTTGGTCAATTCCCCAAAAATCAGGCAAGCTTTGGAACAATGAAAAATTCACCAAATAACGTTCTTGAACACGGTCTTGAATATCTAAAATTTCACTCAGTTTTTTATCTGCAATAAGACCGACGGCTTTCTTAATAATTAAATTCACCAATATTTCTGTATTGGAACGATCTTGGAGGTCAATATAACCCAAATCAAACAAGGTTAAAAGCGATTCCATATGGTCAATACTATCATGCAAAAACTCTAAAGCATTCTTGCGATTCATCGTATTGGAAAGGTCATATAATTCCTGCACTAAAGGAGGATTTACCTCTTTCAATCTTAGTTTTTCATCGGTATATTCTTGTGAAAAAAGCTCAAGAACGGGTGCTACTAAGACAGCGTGGTGGGCTGCCACGAAACGCCCTGATTCGATGAAAATATCGGGTTCATGAACCCCTTTTTGCGTTGCAATATCTTTAAGTAAGTACACAACATCGTTGGCATATTCACTTAAGGTATAATTTTTATGAAGCGTTGTTTTGTGTTGAGAGTATTCCACAGCCAAACCACCGCCCAAATTGATGGCACGAAGATTTGTCGCTCCCATACGACAAAGTTCGGCATAAATATTTCCCGCTTCACGAAGGGCTTTTTTTAACGGAGCAATGTCGGTAATTTGCGAGCCAATATGAAAATGAATCATCGTAAATTTATCGAGTAAATTGGCATCACGAATCATATTGACTGCTTCTAAAAGCTCGGTAGACGTTAAACCAAACTTGGAATTAATACCGCCACTTTTTGCCCAAATACCAATACCTGAGCTATGCAAACGAATACGAAGTCCAATGTTAGGCACGCAGCCAAAACGATCTTTGGCAATCGAAATAATGCTTTCGAGTTCATTAAGCCCTTCAATCGTTAAAGTAATATTATGCCCCATCTCAGCGGCAATAAAGCCTAAAGAGATCATTTCATTGTCTTTAAAACCATTGACCGTAATAGGAGCATGAGGATTGTTATAGGCCATTGCTAAAAGAAGTTCGGCTTTTGAACCCGCTTCTAAGCCATAATTGTATTTTTGGCCTAAACTCACAAGATTTTTAACAAAATTGGGGAACTGATTGACTTTAAGCGGATAAACGGCATGAAAACAGCCTTCATAATTGAACTCTTTTTTCGCATCCGCAAAACTTTTGTAGATCATTCGGATCTGCTTTTGAATTAAATGTGGGAATCGGAGTAAGATAGGACCTCTAATACCTTCTTTTCGTATCTCTTGAATAATTTCAATTAAAGAAGGTTCACAACCCGTATTAACTTTTACTTTTCCATCTTCGATAAAAAAGTTATCATTTCCCCATGTTTTAATTCCATAATCCAATGTCATACTCCTTAGAAATTTTCAATATGCATAATCTGTTCTTCTTTGCTTTCAAGGTCTTTTATCCAAACAGTTTGGTTTGAAAGTTCGTCTTCACCGATACATACACAAAATTTTACATATAATTTATCTGCGATTTTAAGATGATTTTTGAGTGATTTTGTCTCATAATGGGTCAATGTTTTTGTTATTAAACGCTTTTGATTGACCAGTGTAAAGACTACATCCAGTGCTTCATCGCACAAAGCACCAATATAATACCCATCGCGTTTCACTTCTGGCATTTTCACCAAATCCATCAAACGCTCAATACCCATAGCAAAACCCACACCCGGCGTTGGTTTACCATCTAAGAACTCTACCAATCGGTCATAGCGTCCGCCACCTGCGATAGCGCTTTGTGCGCCAATTTCAGAGCTGACAAACTCAAAAGCCGTTTTAGAGTAATAATCAAGTCCTCTCACAAGCTTTGGATTGACCTCATACGCCATACCAAAATGGTCTAAAATCGCTTTCAGTGTTGCGAAATCATCTTTACATGTAGGGCATAAATGTTCAACAATCAAAGGTGCTTTTTGAAGCAGCATTTTGCAGTGTTCATTTTTACAGTCCAACACACGAATAGGGTTTGTAAGCTTTCTTCGCTCACAATCTTCACATAAGCCTTCTAATGTATCTAAAAACTTCACTAACGTTGTTCGATATTTTGGCATACACTCAGGACAACCAAGAGAGTTAATTTCCAATGTATAACCAATGCCAAGCGCGTCAAATATGGCTTTCAGCATCAAGATAATCGTTGCATCTTCTTTGACACTGGCTTCACCAAAGGTTTCAGCTCCAAATTGGTGAAATTGTCTTAGACGACCTTTTTGTGGTCTTTCATACCGAAACATAGGTCCATGATAAAAAAATCGTTTTGTACCACCTGCTTTATCATACTTCTCTTGAATAAACGCTCTGACAACACCCGCTGTGCCTTCAGGTCTTAAGCAGACATCGTTATCGCCTTTATCTCTAAATTGGTACATCTCTTTTCCAACGATGTCGCTACTTTCACCAACGCTGCGTTTAAAAAGTGCCGTCTCTTCTAAAATAGGTGTTTCAATCAATGAAAATCCGTAATTTTCAGCGATACGTGTACACGTTTTAATCACATGTTGATAAATTTCACTTTGTGGAGAGAGCGTATCTTTCATTCCACGTAATGCATTAATCATATAAAAATTCCTCAATCTGTTGATAAATCGCTTCAATACTTAATGAAGCATCAATTTCTAAGCATTGTATGGGCAATGTCTTAACAATGCGTCGCATTATATCTTGAATCCGTAACAAATAGCTTACACCGCGTTCTTCAATCGCATCATGTTCTTTTACACTTAAACGCTCTTTCATTAAAGCCTCATTGGTTAAAAAAAGAACGATTTTTTCAGGATAATTTCCTTCCAATGCCAATTGATTCATATGTAAAAGTAAAGCACCATCTATGTCCTCATGATTGGCGCACGCATAAGCAATTCCTGATAAAAAACCCCGATCACTAATGACTAAACGATGCTGACGGTAAGGTTTCACAATCGTATCGTAATGCAATGCGCGATCCGCTAAAAATAAAAAGAGTTCTGCATTAAAAGAAGCTTTTACTTCACCACCTAAGAGTATTTCACGTAACCGAAGGCCTAAAGCCGTTCCACCAGGCTCTTTGGTTGCTAAAACATCCGGATGATTCTGTGCAAAACGTTGCACTTGGGTACTTTTACCCGTTGTATCAATGCCTTCAAAAATCACATACATGTAAATTTGCTCTGTAAATAAGGTAAAACCATTGGAGGTACTAAATGAGACACATCTCCACCGTGTTTTGCAATAGAGCGAACAACAGAAGAGCTTATAAATGCATTTTTAAGGCTTGGCATCAAATACACTGTCTCAATTTCACTCCATAAAGAGGCATTAGCATACCCCATCTGCAATTCAAATTCAAAGTCGCTCACGGCTCTAAGTCCTCGAATCATGACACGAATCTCTTTTTCTTTAGAAAAATTCACTAAAAGCCCATCAAATGGCTCAACAGCAATGCCATCCATGTCTTTAATGGCTGCTTGAACCATTTCAACACGTGTATCACTATCAAACATTGGACGTTTTTCTTCCGACAAAGCAACGGCAACTAAGACCTTGTCAAATAGTTTTTTCGCTCGTTTGATAACATCCATATGCCCATTGGTAATAGGATCAAATGTTCCAGGATAAATGGCAACTCTCATGCTCCCTCCCAACGTTTAAATAAAGTGTGTTCAATTCCAAGAAGATCAAACCATTTTCCAATAAAAAAATCCTCCATCGCTTGGAGGGTCGTAATATCAGCATAATAACCAGCAACGGGTGGTGCTATATGAATACCAAGTTGTGAAAGTTTGAGCATATTTTCTAAAGCAATCGCTGAGAATGGCATTTCTCTAGGAGCCAAAAGAAGAGGCCGCTTTTCTTTAATCATAACGGCTGCTGAGCGTGTCAGAAGATTATCGGCTATGCCATGTGTGATTTTAGCCAAAGTATTCATACTGCATGGGATAATGGCCATTGCATCACACTGAAAAGAGCCTGAAGCTGTCACGGCACCGATATTCATATCATCAAGAAGAAACGTATTGGCTGCTTCTTTTTCAAAAACCATTTTTGCATGGTCTGATACGATAATGTATTTTTCAATGGACTTGGGGAGTGCTTTATAAAACGCTAATCCTAACTCAGCACCACTTGCTCCGCTAATACCGATAATAATACGTTTCATTCGACGATAACCGCTTCTTTAGAAGAGATGATTTTAGCACTAAGAACTTTACCTTGTTCTGTTTTTATTTTCACGATATCTCCTAAATCAGCATCTTCTAAAAGAGTCGCTTGAACCTCTATACTCAAGCCATCTTCTTTAAATAACGCTTTTATACTCTCTTTTTTATAGACCAATCGTTTGACATCAAAGAGATAATCTGTAAAAATCTGTCCCTCTTTAATGTTACTTTTAACAACTAAATTGTGAGGCATTTCCTGCACAATGGCTCTAGTGGGAAGGGCATCTAGACTCACTAATGTCGTATCATAATCATCAATAGTGAGGATTTTACCGTTAAGCAAATTACGTTTCGCTTTAAACACCGTAGCCTTAGCATTCATTTCATAGGAAAAATAGAGTTTACGTTCTTTGTTGCCTATTTGAAATATACCGACAAAAGAACCACTGTTTCTTCTTAGCATAGAATCTGAAATACTGATGCCAGAGAGTTGATACCGCTTAAAATCTGGAGGCAGAGATGATTTGGTGGATATCAATGGTTTTTCATCAATGATGACAAAAGGAGCCAACGCTTGAAATTTCATCAAAAAAGCACTTTCGATTTCATCTAATTTACCCATCATTTTACAACCGCGTTTAAAGACTATCACGCCATCACTGGTATCAATGACACTGATATTGTGGTCTGCAAAAAAAGATAAGATTGAATTAGTGGTAATGCTGTATTGCATTCTGTCTTTTGGAATTTCCACTAAAACAGGATTATCGGTTGCTGATGAATAACCAAAAAAAGAGGCTTTTAGGGAATCTTGTTCAACACAATAGGTTTTATCAAGATAAATTGAATCGGCATTAAGAAGATAAGGGAAGATAAGAGAAAAGAAAAAGAAGATGGAGCGGGAAACGAGGTTCGAACTCGCGACCCCAACCTTGGCAAGGTTGTGCTCTACCACTGAGCTATTCCCGCAAAACGGACGGAATTTTAGCAAAAAAAACCCTTTATGTCAATCTTTATAGCAACAATTGTAGCACAAATAGATTTCAAAGGGCTTAGAGTGCGTTATTAAACTTTGAAAATATTGATCTCTTTTTCCAATTCTGCCGTTGCAAAATTTAAATTATTGGAAACACCCATCAAATTATCAGCAACCTGCTTGTTTTCATGCGCAAGCCCCGTTGCCTCCTCGACGCCATTGGTCAGTTGGTCGATTTCTTTTGAAATACTGATGGCTTTTTCATAAGCAATATTAGTAATTTCAAGACTTTTTGATGTTTTTTCTTTCGTTTCATTGGCCATTGATGAAATTTTAATCGCATTTTCGTTCAAATCAATGACTTTTTGGCTGTTGTCTTTAATGTTTTCGCTAGCACTAGAGACACTTTGAACAACAACACTAATGGTCACATCAATCTCAGAAAGAGATTTTTGTGTACGTTCTGCTAATTTTCGCACTTCATCGGCAACAACGGCAAATCCTCGTCCATGCTCACCCGCACGTGCTGCCTCAATCGCAGCGTTTAATGCAAGTAAATTTGTTTGATCAGCAATATCTTTAATCATCTCAAGCACAGACCTGATTTGTGTTGTTTGTTCTGCTAAATCATGCATTTTTGAAGATATATTCTGTTCTTCTTGACTAACGCGATTAATACTTTCAACGATTTCATCAAGCGTTTCAATCATAACATCTAGCATCGCATAATCTTCTTTCATATACGTTGCTGATGTTTCAGAGATATCACGTGACTCTTGCAATTCACGATTAATTTTAGAGGTGAGTGTTTTAACATTATCAACAATGCGATCTTGCTCTTCTGCAACACTGGTAATTTTATGCGAAAAGCTTTGCATGCTTTTGTTGATTTCGGAGTTAGAAGCCATCGTTACTTTTGCTTTAATTAACGCCTGTTGCAGTGTAGAAAGAAGCGAATTCAAATTCTCACTAATATGTCCAATTTCATCATTATTGACAATGACAATGGGGCGATTGAGTGCTAAATCTTGGGTAATCAGTGAGAGATGTTCACCAATTCGTCTGATGCGATTCACAATGTAGCGGCTAATCGCAAGCAATAAACTTGATGTAATCATCAAAATAAGCAAGGAGACAACAATAACGATATAAAGATTATTGTGAAGCTTTGCACTGATTTCAACACTTATATCTTTCACCCGTTTAGTGGTAAACTTGGAAATATTGGCAAAGCGTTCGGAAATATATTTGCAATCTGCTTCAATTTCAACTGCCATATCGCCAATATCTTCACGATTATCTTTTACGTAAAGCTCATGGATGCGCTTGAGTTTAGGAGCTATTTTTTGAGTATAGCGTTCATATGCCTCATTAAGATTTTGTTTCAAGGCAGGTTCATCGTAAAAATCACTTTTAAGCGCCTTTGCAAAAAATTCATTCATCTGTTTTTCAATAATAGGCAGACGTTCTCTGGCTTGACCTGTGGGAAGGAATTCACTGGTAACATGAATAAGGTCATTTAAAATCATCTCGAAGTTTGTACGAGCCAATGTAATTTCACTATCGGGAACAACATTTTTTT